>Ga0181387_1000041_pt1 | contig 25231 bp, 16 predicted proteins | sample 10SPOviralmetaG_FD_130119 | JGI IMG/M metagenome (GOLD analysis project Ga0181387, IMG submission 130119) | Marine viral communities from the oligotrophic San Pedro Time Series (SPOT) site, San Pedro Channel, CA, USA - 10 SPOT_SRF_2010-04-27 | ecosystem: Environmental > Aquatic > Marine > Strait...
TACAATGCATATCGATTCACCAGGAGGTTCGGTTAAATCTGGGCTATCTATGGTGGATGTGATGGAATACATTCCAGTAGATATTAAAACTGTAAATACAGGAATGGCCGCTTCTATGGGTTCGGTACTTTTAGGAGCTGGAACAAAAGGTAAAAGATCTTCATTAAGACATTCACAAACAATGTTACATCAATCGTCAGGTGGATTTAGTGGTAATATCCAAGATGCAGAAGTGGATTGGAAAGAATGGCAAAAGATTAATGATGAACTTTTTGTACTATTAGGTTCTTACTGCGGTAAGACTGCTAAACAAGTAAAAGAAGATGCCACCAGAGATTTCTGGTTAAATGCAGAGGAAGCAATTAAGTATGGTATCATAGATGAAATTATTAAACCAAAGAAGTAATGGCACAAAAAAGAAACACACAAAAAGACGTTTTTATTGAGCTAGTTAATTTACAACTCAAACCACATGGTAAAACATATAAGGATGTTAAAGGTAATCCTGAGTGGTATATGAAGTATAAGACTTCACGTGATTCTGAAAAGACCTTCATGTCAGAAGGTGTAGAAATCATTAGAAAAAAGTTAGGCTTAACTAAGAAGTTGGCCGAAAAAGAAATGAGTTGGTTTATCTTACAATGGGGCTTAACTACTGTTGAGTCTTTTGATGAGATTACACAAACTAGAGAAGTAACAGAAGACGATAAAATCTAAGAATTGACAAAACCCAGTATTAAAGTACTAGAGAATATCAATCCAAAATATATGGATAGGATTCTAATAAACCATGAACTTACTATGTACGGTGAGGCAGAGTTTCATATAGTTCATAAGAAGGGTATTTTTAGTAAACCATCCAGTGAGGATGTACCTGCTAAATACAAATCGCGCAAAACATTTAAGGGTGCTGAAGCCGCAGCCTTACACCTCCTAATAAATTACGACAAATTTTTTTAAACTAACATCTGGTATTTACTAAAATGATAGAGAAATACATATATCATGAGTAAGTATAAAATACCAGTTTGGATAGAAGAAGGTCCGATGGACCTGGAATATAAGATGTTGAAGATGATGGCAAGGGTTAAACACTTGCAACAAACTTTACGAAGAGGAGGACTCCAAAAAGTCTTAATTGAAGTAGATGACACTTTAGACTACTTATATAGATATGATGCACAACAAGTTACTAGAGTTAAACCACATGAATATGAAGTAATGGGTTTACAATGGGAAGACCTAGAAATGGTCTTTACTACTGCAGAAGAACTAGAAACAAATGAAATACTAGATAAATTAGTAGAAGATTCAATCGATAGATTTGAAGAATTACATGCAGAATGTAGAGAGGCATGGAGACAGATTGAAGATAATATTAAATATAGTTACATAGGAGATAGAAAATACTTCTTAAGTGATGGGTTTGTTTTTATTAAAACAGCAGACGATAACTTACACATTTATTACTTTACAAAACCTACTAAAACTTTTAAAATGCATTGGAAAGATTTTAAAATGCAACATATCAAAACGGAGAAGTGGGATGAAGATACATATTTCGCTAGATTAGAAGAAATATCTAGCAAAAAATCAGGCAAGATTCTAATAAAAGTCAACCTAGAAAAAGAAACTGAAGTAGAAAACCATGCGATGGCTGTAATAAACTATTGTGTATTTAGTCTTCTACGTAAAGATTATACCTTTTAAGCAGAATGTTGACAATTTTACCTTGATATATAATAAAACAGAAAAATACAAAAACTAATTATGCCAAACGTGACTAGTCAAAATTTGTTTGCCGTTCTACCTTCAATGATAAACATCATTAGAGGACAAGCAACGAGCGCAAAAATTACTTTACACAAAAATTTTGTGGGTAATCCACTACCTATAGCATTACAGGGTGATGTTAAGGTAGAATACATAAATAGCAACAATGTAGTCTTTAAGACAGAAAGCGTTGTTGGAAACAACTTAATCTTCGGTACAGGAGAGCTTAATAACCAGATGTCAATTGAACTTACAGCAGGACAGTCTGCTGGATTAAATCTTTCTGAAGCTGGAATACAAGGAGCATTCTTTGTAAGAATCTCTGTAACCCAAGCTACATCGACAATTGTTTTACCTAAATTAAAGATAGGTAATGTGTTTGATGCAGGAGACCAAATCGGTGAGATTGTAGCATCAAGATTTTCAATACCTTCTACGGTATATAAAATAAAAGCATTAGATAACTATTCTAGTACTCATCCAGGTTCTGGTGAAATAGTCTTTAATTCGACTACTCCTTCACAGGTAACTATGGTAAAAGTTGCTAACCAAGATGATAAAGGTTTTAAAAACCAGTGGTTAGAGTCTGTATTAGCAGATAGAATTGGTGTCGACGGATTGACAAACTCAATCTTCTTTACAAACGTAAATAACACATCTGAATATTCATTATATAGAATTTCAAATTATGTAAGAATTGATACTGACGGTAATCAAGTAGATACAGATCTTTCAGATGCAATTCAATTAGGACTTATTTATGAAGGTAACTCTTCATCAGCAGGTGATAATATGCAGTTTGAAGTAGGAGATTCTTTTGGTATTTTTACTGAGTCTTATCAAGGCTTATTATCACAAGGTATTCAAATTACAACTCCAACTCATTTAGGTGGCGTTGATGGTGTTAGAGAATTAACTTTTACAGGAACTTCTGTTACTTCTATTACTGGTACAAATCCAACTGATGGTGAATTAACTATCGATATTGCACCTGGTCAAAAAGGTGAAAAAGGAGAGATTGGTGATAAAGGAGATAAAGGAGAGATTGGAGTAACTGGTGATAAAGGTGAAAAAGGTGAAATTGGTCAAAAAGGTGAAGAAGGTGAAACAGCTTACGAAGTTTATGCTGGTTCAATGTCTAATCCACTTAACGAAGTAGATTGGTTAAACTCTTTAAATGGTCCTAAAGGAGAGATTGGAGTAACTGGTGAAAAGGGTGATGATGGTAGAACAGCGTATGAAGTTTATACTGACACTAATGGAGGTCCAAACCCACTTAACCCAGCTGATTGGTTAAACTCTTTAGTTGGTGCTAAAGGTGCTAAAGGAGAGATTGGCGTAACTGGCGATAAAGGAGAGATTGGCGTAACTGGCGATAAAGGTGAAATTGGTCTAACTGGTCCTACTGGTAACGATGGTGTATCTAACATCCCTGGCCCTGCTGGTACTGATGGTGTTGATGGTTCCGATGGTTCCGATGGTGCTAAAGGTGATAAAGGTGAAATTGGTGGAGATGGACAAAGTGCGTATGCAGTAGCTGAAAACAACGGATTTTCCGGTACAGAAGCACAATGGGTAGATTCATTAAATGGAAAAGACGGTAAAAACGGTGAAAAAGGTGATAAAGGTGAAGCTGGTCAAGATTCACAAGTAGCTGGTCCTGCTGGTCCTACTGGTTCAACTGGTCCTGCTGGTCAAGATTCACAAGTAGCTGGTCCTGCTGGTGATAAAGGTGATGCTGGTGAAAAAGGTGCTCCTGGTGTAGATGGTAATGACGGTTCAACTGGTGCAACTGGTCCTGCTGGTCCTGCCGGTGTAAACGGTACAAATGGTACTGACGGAACTGCTGGTGATAAAGGTGATAAAGGTCAAACGGGTGGTGTCGGTCCTAACGGTCCTAACGGTCCTACTGGTTCAACTGGTCCTGCTGGTCCTGACGGTGATAAAGGTGAACCTGGTGAAAAAGGTGAAACTGGTGCAGATTCACAAGTAGCTGGTCCTGCCGGTCAAAACGGTACAAACGGTGATAAAGGTGAGCCTGGAACAAACGGTACAAACGGTACAAACGGTTCTGACGGAACTGATGGTGATAAAGGTGATAAAGGTGATGCTGGTGAAAAAGGTGAAACTGGTGCAGATTCACAAGTAGCTGGTGATAAAGGTGAAAAAGGTGCTGATGGTAATTCAGGTTCTGGTACAAAAGGTGAACCTGGTGTAAACGGTACAGATGGTGATAAAGGAGAGCCTGGTACAAACGGTACAAATGGTACTAATGGCGATAAAGGTGATGAAGGTGATTCTGCTTATGAAGTTTATGCTAACTCAATGGGTAACCCACTCGGTGAAAGTGCATGGCTAAACTCTTTAGTTGGTGATAAAGGTGCTCCTGGTACAAATGGTACAGATGGAGACAAAGGTGAGCCTGGAACAAACGGTTCAAATGGTACAAACGGTTCTGTTGGTGACAAAGGAGAGCCTGGAACAAACGGTTCAGACGGAGATAAAGGTGAAATTGGTATAGGTGAAAAAGGTGCTCCTGGTTCAAACGGTTCTAACGGATCTGCTGGTGATAAAGGTGAGCCTGGAACAAATGGTTCAAACGGTACTAATGGAGATAAAGGTGAGCCTGGAACAAATGGTTCAAACGGTTCTAACGGATCTGTTGGTGATAAAGGAGAGCCTGGTTCAAACGGTTCAAATGGTTCAAATGGATCTGATGGAGATAAAGGTGATACTGGTGAAAAAGGTGCTCCTGGTTCAAATGGTTCAAACGGAAATGCTGGTGATAAAGGTGAAGTTGGTCCTGAAGGTCCAAGTGGTACTGATGGTACTAACGGAGATAAAGGTGATAAAGGTGATACTGGTGGCGTAGGCCCAGGTATTACACTTATAGGTAATGTACCTATTGTTGCAGCCTTACCTGCTGGTGGTAATACACAAGGTGACGCTTATATTGTACAAGCTGACGATTCAATGCATATCTGGAATGGAAGTGCATGGATAGACGGTGGTTCAATTCAAGGTCCTGCTGGTTCTAACGGATCTGTTGGTGACAAAGGAGAGCCTGGAACAAACGGTTCAGATGGTGATAAAGGTGATACTGGCGGTGCTGGTGATAAAGGTGAGCCTGGTACAAACGGTACAAACGGTGATAAAGGTGCTCCTGGTTCAAATGGTTCAAACGGAACTGAAGGTGATAAAGGTGAAAAAGGAGAAGTTGGTGTTGGTGATAAAGGAGAGCCTGGTTCAAACGGTTCAAATGGTTCAAACGGTACTGATGGAGATAAAGGAGAGCCTGGAACAAACGGTTCAAATGGTTCAAACGGTTCAGACGGAGATAAAGGAGAGCCTGGTTCAAACGGTTCAAATGGTTCAAACGGTACAAACGGTGATAAAGGAGAAGTAGGTCCTGGTGGTGATAAAGGTGATAAAGGTGATACTGGCGCTGGTGGCGGCGGTGGAAATCTTTACTTCGCGAGAGTTGAATATACATCGACTCAAGCCCTTGGTGGTGTTGAATTCTTAGATCCTTCTGGAAACGGAGACTTCTTAACTGCAGGTGCTGGCGTTGGAACAATCGCTGGTAACAATGTTGATTTAACATTTAGTAACGAGGTAACACCTCCAAAAGAAATCATCGCTTATGGTTATCAAGCAAATAACTCTAGATACGTAATTACACAACTTGATGGTGGTGGTAATAATGCTAACTTCTACGCACTAGGTGCTGCAGAAAGTGCACACGCATCTAACTTTGGAATTGGTAATCAAGTTACAACAGATATTATGACTCAGTTCGGCTCAGCTAAATTAACGTTGGATATTTCCATGGCGAATTTAGATGCTGTTAGAAATGCTGGTGGTTTTGGTCAAGAGACTAAAGAAGCTCACGCATTCATAATGTTCAGATTTTAATATAATAAACTAAACTAAGGGCGGCTTCGGCCGCCCTACTTAACAATAAAGAAAGAAATATATGTCACAATTTACTCCAATTACGTTAACTGGAACATTGTCTTCTAGTGCTGGTAAACAACTTTATTCAGAGGTAGATGGAACTGGTATGCAAAGTCAAAATCAGTTATATGATCTAGTATTGACTGTTAATGGTCAATCAACTGGTGATGCTTCAACTAGAAAGGCTAATGAATATAATGGTATTGATGTTGAACCTGGTATGTGGATAACTGATACTACTGGAGATGTATGTTTAAGAATTCAGTCTATATCTCAAAAAACAGAACAAGGTCTTGCCTGTGTAGCTGAAGATGTTGACATGCTTTCATATAGATTAAATGCTCTTAACTCTATAACAGCTGGTAATGCTATTATAGTATTCTCACAAAATTCAGAAGGTGAAGCAATTATTACAAACACATCTGCTTTTGCTAGTGGAGGTCTAGATAAAATTCAATCACGTTTCGTAGTAAATGAAGCAGATGATAGAGTTAAATTTTCACATGCTTCAGCTCCTACTGTAGAAAAAGGAGATATTGTAACTATTAATGGTTCAGGTAATATTGTAAAATTCGGTACAGCTGGTGGTTCTGCCATTAAAGTAGGTACAGTACTTGATACAATTAGAAACGGTAAAGATGTTTTTGTAAAACCATTTAATGATATTATTAGAAATTACAAAGATCCGGAAGCTTTAACAGCTAATCCAGGAGGGGTTTATTATACAGACCCAAATAATGCTGGTGAAATTACAACAGTTGCTGGTGGTAAAGCATCTTACATGCACTTAAATACTGCTATTGCGTCAACTCAGATTGCAGGTACAGCGATACCAGCTGCTACTGATATAGTAATACTAAATGATGTTACTATTTTTGATGGTCCTGGTGGAGCTACAGTTCCAGCAGACATTGATGCATTTAAAACTTTAATTAATAATGGTACAAGTTCTCATAATGTAACTGCAACTTCTGCAGCTACTCCAGTAAGTATTGTAGGTGGTGATTTTGAACCTAACTATGCATCTAATGATTACTATTCTACTAGTGATTCTTATATTGTAACTGGTAAACAAGGAGATCCTCCAGCAAATGGTCAAATTACAATTAGTGACGGAGTTAACTCTGCAGTAACAATTACATTTGATAACCCAGATGATACATTAACTTTAGGTGCAGATACTTATGATGTTATTTCTCCAGATGCAATATTAACTAAATTTCAATCTGCAATTACTAATGGTAGTTTAGATTTAGTCGCTGAAAAAGTAACTATGGGATCTTATGACGGTGAGACTGTAAAAATTTCAACTACAGGTTCGGCAACTAGTGTTACTCTTACTAATGTTGCAGCCGCGGCATTTGGTAATAACGTTGTTGGTGCCAACTCATGGACTGGTATTGGAATGTCTGCTACAGTAGGTAGTCCAGTATTAACTCTTAATAGAGCAGCTGGTGGACCTATTAAAATTTCAGGTTCTCCAGTTACAGGTGGATATATTAACACAGGTGGAGCTGTATCTTCAAACTCAGGTAGAGTACCATTCTTATTATTAATAGAATCTGAAGGTGGAGGCGGTGTAGCTGAAACTGGTGTACAAACTAGAGCAGATTACAACCAAGCTCCAAGCGTTACTTCAAGTGATGGTGATACTACAGGACTTACAATAACATATACTCCATTCGAAGATGGTGCAGTAATAATAAAAGTAAATGGACTTCAAATTAATTTAGGCGATGGCGCTAAAGATGAAGCAGGTTATTTCTCCGCAGACGGAGGAACAACTGCAAGATCAGTTGCTTCAATTGCAGCAGGAGATACTTTCTATTGGATGGGATCTATCGCTGGTTATCAGTTAGAGGCCGATGATGATATTGACTTTGTTTATGATGCATCTTCAAACGATGTATAAATTTAATCTAATTTAACAAACTATTTAAAGGGAGCTTCGGCTCCCTTTTTTATTTTAAAGATATTACATCTTTTATTCTCTATCTAGTAATTACAGGTAAACTTTTAGATAAATAACTATGAGGAGATAATAACATCTCTTTAGGCCTAAATAAACAACATAATAATATGGCAAGATTAAAAGTAAAACAAATTAGTGACTTTACAAGTGCTGTTCAAGGATTAATCGATGGTGATAATGACCAGTCGGCTGCTATAATCTCTGCAATTTCAACTGAAGCTGATGCGGTATCTACTGCAGTAGTGAATGAAATTTCAGCGACAAACGCAGACGTAAGTTCTTTATCATTAAGAGTATCTAACGACGAGGACGCTTTAGCTGCTGAAATTAGTGCTACTGGTGCCGAAGTAACTTCTTTATCATTAAGAGTATCTAACGATGAGGATGCTTTAGCTGCTGAAATTAGTGCAACTAACGGTGACGTAAGTTCTTTAGCATTAAGAGTATCTAACGATGAGGACGAATTAGCTTCTGAGATTTCTGCTACTAATAGTGATGTTTCTTCTTTATCTACAAGAGCTGCTTCTGGTGATACTAGATTCGGATCTGTTGATACAAGATTTGGAACAATTGCTTCTGCGTCTACAGTTTCTTCATTAGAGACTAGATTATCTGACGACGAAGACGCTTTAGCTGCTGAGATTTCTGCTACTGGTGCTGAAGTAACTTCTTTAGACACTTATGCTGACGGGATTTCTTCTGATTTAGCTGCTGAAATTACAGCAACTGGAAACGAAGTATCATCTTTAAGCTTAAGAGTATCTAACGATGAGGATGCTTTAGCTGCTGAAATCAGTGCTACTGGTGCTGAAGTAACTTCTTTATCTACAAGAGCTGCATCTGGTGATACTAGATTCGGATCTGCAGATACAAGAATGACTGCAAATGCTACAGCTGCTTCAAATGCTCAAGCTTCTATCGATGCAATGCTATTAAACGCTGGTGCGATTGATACATTCACAGAAGTAGTTTCTTACATTAACTCTGTTGATGCTGTTAACGATGGTGAAGTAGTTTCAGGTTTATCTTCTGTTGATACTAGATTTGGTTCTGGTGATACAAGATTCGGTTCTGCTGACACAAGAATGACTTCTGGTGATACAAGATTCGGTAACTTAGACACATTAGTTGGTGCTGTTTCAACTTCTGAAGCTGCAGTTTCTGCTGCTTTAACTGCTGAAATCGCTGCTACTGGTGCTGAAGTAACTTCATTAGATACTTACATCGATGGTGTATCTTCTGACTTAGCTTCTGAAATCGCTGCTACTAACTCTGACTTCAGCTCTGTTGGAACAAGATTTGGTTCTGTTGATACAAGATTCGGTACAATTGCATCTGCAAGTACAGTATCTTCATTAGAAACTAGATTATCTGACGATGAAGACGCTTTAGCTGCTGAAATCAGTGCTACTGGTGCTGAGGTAACATCTCTATCATTAAGAGTATCTAACGACGAGGATGCTTTAGCTGCAGAAATTTCTGCTACTAATGCTGACGTAACTTCTTTAGACACTTACATTGATGGTGTATCTGCTGACTTAGCTTCTGAAATTACTGCGACTAACGGCGACGTAACTTCTGTTGAAACTAGATTAGCTCAGGTAGAAGGTGATTCTACATACAGAAAGCAATATGCTACGGTAAATAACCAAACTACTGCAACTATTGCAAACGCTGTTGAGTTCGCTACGGATGACGATATTTCGGTATTCATTAACGGACAAAGTATAGGATTATACACAGCTGCTACTGGTGGTTGGACTTCTAACGGAACTGTATTTACATTCACTGACCTAGGGTACAACCTAGATAATGATGATGTAGTATACGTTATCGGTCACAGATAATAGTTAACTCTATTAAAGTTCTAATTTATTAGGAAAATTAAGGGTCCCCTCGGGGACCCTTTTTTATTTTAGTGATATATACATTGTACAAAATATCTAGATAATATGACTAAAACAGGAACTCCCTCCAGGGTTATTGGAATCACCATGGGACTTCATAACTCTAAAGAGAGTATGTGGATAAATGGTATTAAAATGAATGCCATCTTTTTGGCAAATGCTTTAAAAGCAGCTGGACATTATATTTACTTATTGGACACTAGTACTAAAGTTGGAAGAAACGAAATAACTGGTAGACTAAATTCTGATGAATTAATGTGGGATGATGAAGAATTCCCATGTTATGATTGGAAAAAGAAAGGTAAAGAATGTGATATACTTATTTGCCTAGGAACTACACTCGGCCCTGATCAGGCGGTAGAGTGGAGAGGTGAACATAAACATAAGAAAATCATAAAATATGCATGTGGTAACAATTATGTTATTGATATGGAAAATATGATATTCAAAGAAGATCCAGGTGTAAGACCAACATATAACCACGAGTTAGACGCGGTTTGGTATGTGCCACAGCAAGGGTATCAGAACCATGAGTATTATCGTGTAACTAATAGGTTGCTTCCGAACCAGGTCATGCCAGTGCCTTTTGTGTGGGATCCAATGTTTATTGATAAATCAGAAAGGCTTTATGGGGAAACGTTTGATGTTAATGGAAATGTGATGCCTACCGTAGATGGTATTCCAGTCTATCATCCTAATAAGAAAATAGAAGATAAACAAGTAGTTGTATTCGAACCAAACTTAAATGTAGTTAAGTTTAGTATGATTCCTTTACTTATTGCAAACGACTATATTATGAAAGGTGGGGAAACCTTTAAAAAGTTTCATATTGTAAGTGCACAAAGGCTATATAAAAATCCATTTTGGAAAGAGTTTGTAGGAGGACTAGATATTACTAAATTAAATAATAAAGAAGGTGAACCAATTTTACAAGTACAACATAGATGGCCAGTACACTATATTTTAGCTAAATGGTCTGATGTCGTTATTTCTCATCAATGGGAAAACCCTCTTAATTATGCATATTTAGATTGTCTTTATTTACAATTCCCTCTAATACATAACGCTGACTTCATAAAAGATGCAGGCTATTATTATCCAGATTTTGAGATTGATAAAGGTGCTGGTTTATTAAATCATGTAATGAAAAACCATGACGCTAATATGGATGCATATAACGAGCAGAGTGAAGAAGTTCTAACAAGATACACAATATTAAACGAAGACCTAGTTTTAACGTATAGTAAATTAATAGATAATTTATGGGATGGTAACAATGACCATAATTTATCTCATAACTATAATTGGAAAACTAACCTTTATTTTTAACTAAAAAATAGAGACTGAACAAAAAGAAAACTGATATATACATTAACGCGTAACATATAATTAAAAATACAACTGTATTTAATGTCTAGACTAAAATTAAAACAGATACAAGAAATATTACTCTCCAATTTAGCTAATGGAGATTTCTTAGCTTACAATTCTACAACCGGCAACTGGGAAAACAATGCAGCCCCTCTTGATGGCGAAAAAGGTGCAACTGGTGCTCAAGGTGGTACTGGTGCTCAAGGTCCACAGGGTGACGGCGGTGCACAAGGTCCACAAGGTGACCAAGGTGATAAAGGTGAAAAAGGTTCTACTGGTCCACAAGGTTTACAAGGTATTGATGGTGCCGATGGTGCTCCTGGTAACGATGGTGCTGATGGTGCAAAAGGTGCTCAAGGAGGTACTGGTGCTCAAGGTCCACAAGGTGGTGGCGGTGAAAAAGGTGAAACTGGTGCTCAAGGCCCTTCTGGTTCAGATGGTGCAAAAGGTGCAACTGGCCCACAAGGTAATCAAGGTCCTCAAGGTGACCAGGGTACAAAAGGTGCTCAAGGTGGCGGTGGTGCTACTGGTGATGAAGGTGCTCAAGGTGGCGGTGGTGCTCAAGGTGGTCAAGGTCCACAAGGAGATAAAGGTGCAACCGGTCCTCAAGGTGGCCAAGGCCCTAAAGGTGCAACTGGCCCACAAGGTGACCAAGGCCCTAAAGGTGATTTAGGTCCTATAGGTATAACTGGTCCGAAAGGTGCTCAAGGAGGTCAAGGTCCTCAAGGTGAAACTGGTGCTCAGGGTGGCCAAGGTCCACAGGGTGATAAAGGTACATTAGGTCCACAAGGTGTTAAGGGTGAAATAGGTACTACTGGTGCTCAAGGCCCACAAGGTGGTCAAGGTGAAACAGGTGCTCAGGGTGGTCAAGGTGCTCAAGGTGGTGCCGGTGAAAAAGGTGCAACTGGCCCACAAGGTGACCAAGGCCCTAAAGGTGCAATCGGTCCTATAGGTTTAACTGGTCCAAAAGGTGCTCAAGGTGATTCAATTACAGGTCCAGTTGGTGAAAAAGGTGCAACTGGTAACCAAGGTGGTCAAGGTGATACTGGTCAAAAGGGTGCAACTGGTGGTCAAGGCCCTAAAGGTGATACTGGTGCTCAAGGTGATTTAGGTGATTTAGGTCCACAAGGTGGTACTGGTGCACAAGGTGAAAAAGGTGCAACTGGTCCACAAGGTAATCAAGGTCCAAGTGGTAGCGATGGTGTTGATGGTATAGCTGGCGCAAAAGGTGCAACTGGTGCTCAAGGTCCAGGTGGTGCAAAAGGTGCTCAGGGTGGAACTGGTCAAAAGGGTGCAACTGGTGCTCAAGGAGGTCAAGGTCCTAAAGGTGCAACTGGTCCAATCGGTTCAAAAGGTGAAGCTGGTATAAATGGTTCTAATGGAGCCAAAGGTGCTCAAGGAGGTACTGGTGCTCAAGGTCCACAAGGTACTGATGGTGCAAAAGGTGCTCAAGGTAATGCAGGCGCTCAAGGCCCAACAGGTGCAAAAGGTAATACTGGTCCACAAGGTGGTGGAGGTCAAAAAGGTGCTCAAGGTGGAACTGGTGCCCAAGGAGATCAAGGTGATACTGGTTTAAAAGGTGGTACTGGTCCTCAAGGTCAAAAAGGTGCTCAAGGTCCAGGTGGTGCAAAAGGTAATACAGGTCCACAAGGAAATAGTATAACAGGTCCTAAAGGTCAAAAAGGTGAGATAGGTGCTCAAGGACCACAAGGTACTGCTGGTAGTAATGGTGCAAAAGGTGCTACTGGTGCTCAAGGCCCACAAGGTGGTCAAGGTGCAAAAGGTGCTCAAGGTGGCGGAGGTGCTCAGGGTGGTGATGGTGCAACTGGTCCACAAGGAGATCCAGGTCCAGGAGGTGCTAAAGGTCAAAAAGGTGAAACAGGTGGTCAAGGTGGTCAAGGTCTTCAAGGTTTAGACGGTCCACAAGGTGGCGGAGGTGCTCAGGGTCCAACAGGTCCAAAAGGTGCTCAGGGCCCAACAGGTCCAATTGGTGATAGAGGAGCAACTGGTTCAAAAGGTGCTCAAGGTGATGTTGGTGCTCAAGGCCCACAAGGTCAGAAAGGTGCTACCGGTCCTACTGGTACTGATGGTGGAGATGGTGTAACTGGTCCACAAGGTGCTAAAGGTCAAAAGGGACAAACAGGTCCAAGTGGTACTGATGGTACTGATGGTGTAACTGGTCCACAAGGTGCTAAAGGCCAAAAAGGTGAAATAGGTGCTCAAGGTTCTAAAGGTAACCAAGGTCCACAAGGTGCTCAAGGTGAAAAAGGAACTCAAGGTGGCGGAGGTGCTCAAGGCCCTCAAGGTCCGGTGGGTCCAACAGGTCCAACTGGTGCTAAAGGTCAAAAAGGTCAAAAAGGTAATACTGGTTCAACCGGTCCAAAAGGTCAAAAAGGTGAAATAGGTGCTCAAGGCCCAACAGGTCCAAAGGGTGATAGAGGTCCACAAGGTCCAACCGGTCCAAAAGGTAATTTAGGTCCAACAGGTCCAACCGGTCCAAAAGGTAATTTAGGTCCACAAGGTCCAACAGGTCCAAAGGGTGATACTGGTCCACAAGGTCCAACCGGTCCTAAAGGTGCAACTGGTGGTCAAGGTCCACAAGGTCCAAAAGGTATCATAGGTATTCAAGGTGTTATAGGTGTTACCGGTACAAAAGGTGCTACTGGTGCTCAAGGCCCACAAGGTGGTCAAGGCCCGGGTGGTGCTAAAGGTGCAACTGGTGCTCAAGGTGGTCGAGGTACAACTGGTGCAAAAGGTGTATTAGGTCCACAAGGTGGTACTGGTGCTAAAGGTTCAACTGGTCCACAAGGTGGAGGAGGTGCTAAAGGTTCAACTGGTCCACAAGGTGGAGGAGGTGCTCAAGGTGCAAAAGGTGTATTAGGTCCACAGGGTCCAACAGGTCCAAAAGGTTCAGTTGGTTCAACTGGTCCACAAGGTGCTAAAGGTTCAACTGGTCCACAAGGAGGTACTGGTGCTAAAGGTAATACTGGTCCACAAGGAGGTACTGGTGCTAAAGGTAATACTGGTCCACAAGGTGTTACTGGTCAAAAAGGTCAGACTGGTCCACAAGGTGGTGGAGGAGCAACAGGTCCAAAAGGTGAACCAGGTCCACAAGGTCCAGCAGGTTCTGCTACAACTGGTCCTAAAGGTCAAAAAGGTGAAGTTGGTGCTGGTGCTAAAGGTAATACTGGTCCACAAGGTCCAACAGGTCCACAAGGTGCTAAAGGTCAAAAAGGTGCTCAGGGTCCAACAGGTCCAAAGGGTCAAGCAGGCTTCTCAGATAGTAGATTAAAGACTATTGACGCTCCAGTAGGAAATACATTAGAAAAGATTAAAACACTAAGAGGTGTTGTCTGGAATAATAATGAGCTAGCGAATTCATTAGGATATAATAATACAGCCCCACAAATCGGTGTTATTGCACAAGAGGTACAAGCTGTATTCCCTGAAATAGTTCATGAATTAAGTAATAACCCAGGCTATTTTGGAGTTGACTATTCTAAATTACCTGCAGTACTTATTGAAGCAATTAAAGAATTAGATACTAAGTTAACTAATATTGAAACCCAATTAAATAGCGGAAACTAACACATGGCTAGACTAAGAGTAAAACAGATTGAGGAACTAAATTTAAGTTCTGCTCAAAACGGGCAGTACTTTGCATACAACTCAACATCCGGAGAGTTTGATCCTGTCAATCAACCTTCAGATGGTGCGAAGGGTGAAACTGGTGCTAAAGGTGATACTGGTGCACAAGGTCCTAAAGGTACTACGGGTCCTGATGGATCTAAAGGTGCTAAAGGCGGTAATGGTGAAACTGGTGCACAAGGTCCACAAGGAAAAGCAGGTAATGATGGTGCTAATGGTCTTAATGGAAGTAATGGTGCAACTGGTGCAACTGGTGCTAAAGGTGATACTGGTGCTCAAGGTGCTAAAGGTGTAAAAGGTTCTAAAGGTGAAACTGGAACTGCAGGTACTGATGGTTCTAAAGGTGCTCAAGGTGCTCAAGGCGCTGATGGTTTACAAGGACCAACAGGAGATCAAGGAGTTACTGGTGAAAAGGGCAATACAGGTCCACAAGGTGGTACTGGTGAAAAGGGTAATACTGGAGCTGAAGGTCTACAAGGTGACCAAGGTGTTCAAGGAGAAACAGGGCCAATAGGTAACCAAGGTGCAGGTGGAGATTCTGGTGCCGTTGGTTTAGATGGTGATATTGGTGCTCAAGGTAAAACTGGTGCTCAAGGAGGTACTGGTGCTCAAGGTCCACAAGGTTCAAAAGGTAATACTGGTGCTGCAGGTTTACAAGGTCCACGAGGTGATGTTGGTGAAACTGGCCCAGACGGTGCGCAAGGTGAAAAAGGTTCAACTGGTGCTCAAGGTGCAAAAGGTATTAAAGGTGCAACTGGTCTAAAGGGTGGCCAAGGTACAAAAGGTAATAAGGGTGGAACTGGTGCTCAAGGTGCTGAAGGTCTACAAGGTGCTGAAGGTCCACAAGGTAAAACAGGTGCTCAAGGTTCTAAAGGTGAAGTACAAATTGGACCTCAAGGTGCAAAGGGTGGCCAAGGTGCTCAAGGAGCTAAAGGTGCAACTGGTGCTCAAGGTGGCCAAGGTGCAACTGGTCCACTAGGTGGAACTGGTGATAAAGGCTCTCAAGGTAAACAAGGTAAACAAGGTCAAAAAGGTGCAACTGGTACTAAAGGTGCAACTGGTGCCCAGGGTGCTGAAGGTTTAGTTGGGTTTGATGGTGCTAATGCTAATAATGGTGCTAAAGGTGCAACTGGTGCTCAAGGTCTAACTGGACCACAAGGTGGCACTGGTGAAAAGGGTAACCAAGGTGCTCAAGGAGCCCAAGGAGCTGAAGGTTTAGTAGGTTTCCAAGGTGGTCAAGGTAAAACAGGTCCTCAAGGTGAGGCTGGTTTAAATGGTGCAGATGGTGTTACTGGTGATAAAGGTGCAACTGGTGCAGATGGTTTGTCTGGTGCTGATGGTGGCACTGGTGCAGTTGGTGATGAAGGTAGAGTTGGAGAAACTGGTGGTATTGGCGAACAAGGTCCAAAGGGTGCAACTGGTGCTAGTGGTCAAAAAGGTGGAACCGGTGAAAAGGGTAATCTTGGTAGACAGGGTGAAACTGGAGCACAAGGTCCTCAAGGTGATGCTGGAGCACAAGGTCCACAAGGTCCAACAGGAGATCAAGGTAAAGCTGTTACAGGAGCACAAGGTGGAAAAGGTCAAAAGGGCGAGATAGGTCCTAGAGGTACAGATGGTGTGGATGGTTCAAATGGTGAAAAAGGTGATACTGGTAGACCAGGTGAAACAGGACCAGTAGGTGCTACTGGAGATAAAGGTGTTACAGGACCAAAAGGTAATACTGGTCCACAAGGTCTTGGTGGTAAAACAGGTGCTAAAGGTCAAAAAGGTCAAAAGGGTAGTTTAGGTTCTGATGGTCCTCGAGGTGATAGAGGTAATGCAGGTCCACAAGGTTCACAAGGCCCAGCGGGTGACCAAGGTCCACAAGGTGATGCTGGTGGAGGTGGAAACTTAAGAGGTGCGGCAACACAAGGTACCCAAGGAGATAAAGGTCAAAAAGGTGTATTAGGTCCTAAAGGTAATATAGGTGCTACTGGTGCTACTGGTGCTTCTGGTGCAAATGGTAATGCTGGTGGAACTGGCCCACAAGGTCAAAAAGGTGATATAGGTGCTACTGGTGGAAATGGTGCAAATGGTAATGCTGGTGGAACTGGTCCAAAAGGAGCTAAAGGTGATACTGGTGTATCTGGTTCAAAAGGAGTTACTGGTGACAAAGGTGTTAAAGGTGCAAACGGAGGCGGCGGTGACAAAGGTAATACAGGTCCTCAAGGTAATATAGGTTATTTAAGTGTTAATAATATAGCAAATGGAACTGGTCCTGCTAGCCAGGATGGTAACCAACTTAATTATTCAACATGGACTATAGGTAATAGTTCAGCTACTGGATTTTCGCGTAATGGTGGTTCAAATGAAAACATTATAGAATATGGAGAAGGTCCTTACGGAGAACAAGCTATATTATGGAAAACTATGCCAGATGGTACTGGTAATAATGGTGATGGTGGTTGGAACACTTCATTCCATAGCGTAGATCATACTAAAAAGTACAGATTTAGTGTATGGATGAAAAGAATTTCAACCCAATCTAACGGAACATTTTATTTTGGAACAAATGGAGGTGGTGCTGTTGTCTTCGATCAAGACGGTACTACAACAGAGGGCAATCCTTATTTTGAATGTCGCGGTGTTAGTGGTTTTACAAAAGATGTATGGTATTTACACGTAGGTCACGTATTCCCTTCTGGTAGTACAAATGTTGGTAGAGATTCACAGACAGGTGTATATACAATGTCTGGTGGTAAAGTATTTGACACTAATGGTTGTAACTTAGGTGGTGATGCTGTAATGCAATCTTCAACTACATCACTTAGACATAGAACATATCATTACTATGCTAATAGTTCTGGTACAGAATTAGTATTTGCATATCCAAGAATGGAACAGGTTGGATCTTCAACTCCAGATATAGTTAACGGTTATTTAAGTAGTGCATTTACTAATGTAGGTACTAAAGGAGATAAAGGTCAATTTGGTGATGGTGGTGCTTCAGGTGCTACTGGCTCTAAAGGTCAAAAAGGTGAAATAGGTCCTGGTGGTCCAAAGGGTCCACAAGGAGATCAAGGAGAAATAGGTCCAAAAGGTCCAACTGGAGATCAAGGTCCTGGTGGCCCAAAGGGTCCAACTGGAGATCAAGGTCCAACAGGTCCAAAAGGTCCAATTGGTGCTCAGGGAGGAATAGGTTTCCAAGGTGCTCAAGGAGATCCAGGCCCACAAGGTGGTCAAGGTGACCGAGGTCAACAAGGTCTTCAAGGTATTCAGGGTCCACAAGGTGGCCAAGGTGGCGGAGGAGCAACAGGTTCACTTGGTGCTCAAGGTGGCGCTGGAGGTCAAGGTGCAACAGGTCCACAAGGTCTCGTCGGTTTCCAAGGTGCTGAAGGTGCTACAGGTCCAGTTGGTGGTCAAGGTGGTGGCGGTTCTCAAGGTGCAACTGGTCCACGAGGCGGTGTAGGTAATCAAGGTCCAAAAGGTTCAACTGGCCCACAAGGTGGTGGCGGTTCTCAAGGTCCACAAGGTGGCCAAGGTGGCGGAGGTGCTACAGGTTCAACCGGTCCACGAGGCGGTGGTGGTAACCAAGGCGCAACAGGTCCAAAAGGTCCAGTTGGTGCTACGGGTCCAGCGGGTCCAAAAGGTCCAACAGGAGATCAAGGTCCAGTAGGTCGAGGTGGAGCTGGAGGAGATACAGGTCTACAAGGTGGTGCAGGTCCTAAAGGTCCTCAAGGTGAAAGAGGTCCACAAGGAGGTATTACATTTGGTAACCAAGGTGCTAAAGGTCAAAAGGGTGAAGCATTAAAATTTGATAAAACCAGTTCCTTATTGTACATGGGAGCTCAAGGTCCACAGGGTCCAACAGGTCCAAAAGGTCAAAAAGGACAGACTGGTTCATTCGGTCCACAAGGTCCTCCTGGAGATGGTGAAGGTGGATGTCTAATATATGGTACACAAATTAAAATGGCTGATGGTACTTACAAAAATGTAGAAGACCTAGTTGCCGGAGATCTAGTAGTTGCATATAATATAGATGGATTAGGAACAGATGAAAATTGGTATGGATGGAGTACAACATCATTCAACGGAACTGCTATGACGGCACAAGTAGTATCTAATAAATTAGATGCTTACGGTAGATATTATTTATTTAATAACATTTTAAAGGCAACTAACGAACACGCGATACTTATTAAAAGAGCTGGAACTACATCGTTCGAAGCAGCTAGGGATGTTGTTGTAGGAGACCAAATGCTTAACGAGAGTTATCAGTGGATTGATATAACTGCCAAAGAAGAAGTATTCGAAGCTGTTTGGGTAGCTAACCCAGACGTAGAAGATGTGGATAACTATTTTGCTAGTGGATTCTTAGTACATAACCCGAAAGACGACTTATCTAAAGAGGATGATGAGGGCCGCGAAGAAGAAGGTGGTTTTAGATCTGATGAAAGACTTAAAAGTGTTCAAGGCCTTATTACAAACGCCTTAGCAAAAGTAAAACAAATGGAGTCTTATTATTTCTATTCAAATGAAACAGCTGACTTCTTTGGTTACGATAGAGTTCCAGAAGGTGAACAAAAACCTAGAAGAGTTGGTCTAATTGCACAAGAGCTAGCAGCTATTGAGCCTAACCTAGTAGAAGTATTAGAACATCTTCCAAAGGACGAAGGACAAGACGGTTATTATACAATTAACTATAACCACTTAAATGCATTGTTACTTGAAGCGTTAAAAGAACTTGAAGCAAGAGCTGCAATTGCTGAGACTCAATCAGGACTGTAATATCTTTTTAATATTAGCCGCATAAATTAAGGTTGATAAATAAACAAACAGAAGATTAATTGTATAACTGTTAAACATTATTTTACATGTCTAAACATTTTATATTTGCAAAAGAAACAAATAACCCTCAAGAATATTACTGGTTTAAAACTGGATTAAGCCAAGAAGAGGTAGACAGAATAATTAAACTTGCTAGTGAGATTAAAGAAGAAAGAGCTTCAACTATAGGTAGTGAAGATGGAGCTACTACAAGATCTTCTATGGTTAAATGGATCCCACAAACTAAAGATTGGGACTGGTTATATCAAAAAATGATGGACCAGGCAAGAGAAGCTAATAGTGAATTATGGCATTTTGATTTATATTCTTCTATAGAGAATATTCAATATACAGAATATTATGCTTCAGAGAATGGCCATTATGATTGGCACCAAGATATTGGCCCAGGTGAATTACCATCCAGAAGAAAGATTTCAATTACTATTCAATTATCAACATCTGAAGAATATGAAGGTGGAGAACTATTAATATGTAAAGGTAGTAATGGTAATGGCGTGTTAGATGCTAATGTTCAATGCCCAAGAGGAAAGGGTGTTTCAGTTTTATTTCCAAGTTATATGATGCATAGAGTAACTCCTGTTACAAGAGGAACTAGAAGAAGTTTAGTTCTTTGGGTTGGTGGTGCTCATTACAGATAATATATGAAAATACTTCTTTATACAGGTTATCAAAAAAATGAATGGGATGGTAATACTACATCTGGTATTGCTGGTTCAGAGATTGCTGTAATTAAAATTGCAGAAGAACTAGTTACCTTTGGTTATCATGTTGTAGTATCAGGTGGTGTTAAAGATTCTGGTAAAATTAGAGGAGTTGAATATTGTAATCTTAATAACATCCACGATAGATATTTTAATAAATTTGATATTATTGTAGGAACTTCTTATTCTCACTTTGCAGTAGAGTTTAAAGAGTATAATGCTAAGAAAGTATTTTGGGCTCATAATACAGATGCACATAATTGGCACAATGGAGAATTAATAAAAGATTCTATAGTTAGTGAGATATTCACTGAGAATACAGATTGGATTGACGCCGTAGTTACTTTAACAGACTGGCATGCTTGGAAATGGGAAGATACCTATGGATGGAAAAAAGAAAACCAGTTTAAAGTAGGTAATGGTATTGACAAATCTACATTTATAGGACATCCTATAAAAACAATAAACTCTTTTATATGGTCTTCAGCTATCGATCGAGGTCTAGTTGAGTTATTACAAAATTGGCCAAGAATAAAAAATGTAATTGAAGATGCTACATTAAATGTTTATTGGCCAGCATATTCTAATGAATATAGCCAAATGGATTGGATTAATGAACATAAAGAGACTTTAGAGTCTATTGGTGTTACCTTCCATGGATCAGTAGATCAAGAGACTTTACATAGAGCAATGCTAGAGTCTGACTTCTGGTGTTACCTAACATCTTATGAAGAAACATATTGTATTACTGCTTTAGAAATGCAATACGCTAGAGTCTTACCTATTGTTACAAAAGTTGCAGCATTAAACGAGACTGTAGAATCAGGTATTATCCTAGAAGACGATGAAACAAAATGGGATAAATTAATAGAAACATTGAAGAAGTTGTCTCCAGGTCTAAAAAGATTTGCAAAGAATAAAGCACATACATGGGCAAATAAACAGACATGGAATGATAGAGCATATATTTGGAAAGATTTATTCCAGCAACTTAATAAAGAAACAAATTAAATTATGAATATAGATAAAATTTATGTAATTTCATTAGATGGTCAAAAGAAAGATATGCAAGATAGAACTCTTGATGGTCTACAGAAATTAAATTTTGCAAATCAAACAGGATATGAAATTCACCCTGCTTGGAATGGCGTTAAAGACGGTGCACCAGAAGGCTATGCTGCTTATAGTAAATGGAAACTTGATGATACATGGAATGATTGGTGGAAGAGAGAAGTTATTCCAGGTGAAGTAGGTTGTATGACTTCTCATATTCATGTATGGGAAAGAATTGTAGCAGAAGGTTTAGAAAGAACTTTAATCTTAGAAGATGACTTCCTAGGTAACGGTGAAATAGGGTCATTAGACGAGCCTACTGTAGATTTTGATGTTGCATACCTTGGTAGATGGAAGATTAATAAGAAAGCGGAAGAAGAGTCTGTGGGCGGTAGCTGGGTTAAACCAGTTGCAAGTTATTGCACACATGCTTATATTGTTACTTTAGAGGGTGCTAAAAAATTATTAAAGTATAAGATTAAACAAAACTTAATCCCTGCTGATGAATTCTTAGCAGCAACTTATACAAAACATAGAAGACCAGATATTGCAGCTTTATTCCCGCCAACACTAGATGCAATCGCACACGAGAGACAAGATTATATACAACAAAAAAGAGCGCAGGAAGATTCAACAATTGAACTAAATCCTGCACAAAATCCTAACCTAATGAAAAAACAAACACAATTAAAAAACAAAGAGGCAGAAAAGCCGTACTTTGAAATATTAGATACAGCGGACTGGGATGCATGGAAAGCTAAATATGTAGATAACGGAATGTTACGTGGAGAGTATGACTTAATGGTAGATGACATTGGCCATAACGTATATGAATTCCCTCTATTTACAGAGAAGTTTTGTAAAGAAGCAGTAGCTCTTTCCGAAGCCCTAGATAAATGGACTATTGATAGACATGAGTTCTATCCTACAAATGATGTTCTATTACAGGACATTGGTTTACAAGATGCATACCATCAAGTTCTTAAAGAAGTTGTTTATCCTCTTTGTATTCATTTATGGACTCTTGAAGGTAAAGGTTGGAAAGACATGTTCTCAGAAAACTTCCTTGCAAGATACACAACAGATAGACAATCCCACTTATCATTACATCACGACTTTAGTCACATAACTATGGTGGTTAAATTAAATGATGAATTTGACGGTGGTGGAACATGGTTCCCAAAATATAATTTATTATCAAATCCAGAAAGAGTAGGAGTTGCGACACTTCACCCTGGTATGGTTACACACCTACATGGTGCTAGACCAATTTACGCAGGTAAGAGATACATTTGCGTTTCATTTATGAGAAAAGAAACTAAGTAACAAAAGATATATGAAAAAAGAAATCACATTTAATAAGATAGTAGGAGATGACGGACATTTAGTCTCTCCAGTATTAAAGAACGGTTGTAAGAATTATTTAATTGATATTGATGGTACAATTACTGACGATGTACCAAACGAAGAACCAGAAAGAATGTCAGTAGTAGAACCATACCAAGGCTCAGTAGAGACCCTTAATAAATGGTATGACGAAGGACATGTAATTACATTCTTTACTTCAAGAACTGAAGAGGTAAGAGAGATTACAGAAACTTGGCTAGACAAACATGGATTCAAATACCATGGTCTACTAATGGAAAAACCTAGAGGTGGTAATTATCATTGGGTTGATAACCATATTGTCAAAGGTACAAGATACGAAGGCAAATGGGCAGATTTAGTTAAAGAAGAAAGAACTATAGAAGTATTCCCATCCTAAACTCATAGATATATAATCTATGATTATTAATGATTTCCATACATTCCTTAACGAGGGTTACGGTGGTTTGCACAAAATACACATGTGCGTATCTAAAACTATTACAGATTTTAAGTATGTGACTGATAAATCTTGCTACGCTAAGAATTATTATGAACTATTTAGTAAAGGTGATGATGCGTTCAAATCCACTATGCCTGTAATTAATTTTTGTAACATTCATACACAAAGATTATTAGATGCTGGTACACCAAAGGACCTAATCTATAACCCTAAAGAGAAGAAACAGGAAATCGCATCTAAAGTCAAATGGCATGAAACTCATAAAGATAGTGAGTTTGTACCTGAGACTGTGTCAGATGCAAAAGATTTAGATAAGTTAAAATTTCCTATCATAGCAAAACCGGACAACAGATTCTCTGGACAAGGTATAATTAAAATCGATTCACTCGAGGATGCTAAGGATATGGATCTTTCTGACTTTGAAGTTTTCAGCGAGAAGATAGACATCGATGAAGAACATAGAATAATGATGTGGAGAGGCGAGCCTGTTATGTGGGTACAAAGAGTACACGGTAACAAGGAGACCAAAGAGATGACAAAGAAAAAAGAAGACAAACTATTTTTTAAGTATGTGTTAAAAGATCTTAGTAAAATGCCAAAGGAATGGAACGAACCATTCCAAGAAATGAATAAGGCACATGAAGGTTTAGACATATACTCAATAGACTTAATGGTTGATACCGATGGAAAACCTTGGGTAGTAGAGATGTCTTCAGAGTTTGCTCCTCTTTATGGTGTAATGGCGATTATCTACAAAAAAGTCTATCAAGATTATTATGGTAAAAAACTACATTCTGCTGACGAAGCACAGATAGATATGTACCAGAAGAAAGATATTGATACAACAATTAACTTTGACAAAAAAAGATTTAGTAAAGAGTAATGGGTAAAGCAAATATGACATGCATGCATATAAACATTTGGGTTCATCACATGGATGTAGACCAATTGTTTGATTTCCTTAATGGTAGAATTAAGGCTGCACCTGACTATTATCTAAGTCCAGATAAAGTGCCAAACTCGGTAACTGGCGGTTATGTATCTGTAGCACTTTCTTTTGAAGCATATTCACTATTGACCTCAATTAAAGATTGGGAGTCTTCTGGCGGTTGGATGGCTTAAAATAACAAATTATGAAAAAAGGTGAAAGAAAAGATTACCTATTAAACCACAAAGGCAAGAAGTATAAAGCCAACAGTTTTCTAGGATTAATCTGGAAGTTTATTAGAAACAAATAAGACTTCGAACGTATAAGAACTGTCTAGTTAACGCTAGGCAGTTTTTTAGTATAAAAGGATTAAAGATTTAAAGAATGTACACAATAGACGAATTAAAACAAATGATATTCATCGACATTGAGACAGCAACTCAAAAAGAGACGTTTCAAGAGATTATCGATGAGAACCCAGAATTAGAACAATATTGGAACCTAAAGACTATGCAATTGGTTCAGAAGAATCCAGTTGAATTAGCAGACTTTGAAGATCCACATAAGATGTTTCCAAGAATGGCTGGTCTAAATCCAGAATGGGGTAGAATTGTTTGTATCTCTATTGGTCAACTACAGTTTGATGAAACAGGCTTTCCTAATGGTTTTAAGGCTGTCTCATTCAACGGGACTGATGAAGGTAAGATACTAAAGGATTTTGCAGATATGTCCTCTAAGATCATGCAAAAGTACCCAGGAATGAAATGGGTAGGTCACTTCATCAAAGGTTTCGATATGCCTTATATTATTAAAAGATCTTTAATTAATGAAGTAAAAGTACCAAGGCACTTCCACTTACATAAAATGAAGCCTTGGGAAAACTGTCTTTTAGATACAAAAGACGTTTGGCAATTCGGAGGTTGGGACTCTGCTAAACTAGGACTCATTTCAGAAGTCCTAGGCATCCCCTCTCCAAAAGATGCCATGTCAGGTTCAGAAGTTTCTGAATATTATTGGAATGACAGACATGATGAGATAAAAACTTATTGTGAGAAAGATATTAAGGCTACCGCAAACGTCATATTAAAAATGTCGGGTATGCCAATATGTCACTAAAATTTTCTTCAATTTAATAAAACAGTGACATATCGTCACAAAAACAGCTTTGGCATAGTTCTTTCACTATAAGTACTGTGCACGAACGCACAAATAATTTAAAACAAACAATTAAAATTATGTATTTAACAAATTTATCAAAACTAAACA
>Ga0181387_1000042_pt1 | contig 24995 bp, 27 predicted proteins | sample 10SPOviralmetaG_FD_130119 | JGI IMG/M metagenome (GOLD analysis project Ga0181387, IMG submission 130119) | Marine viral communities from the oligotrophic San Pedro Time Series (SPOT) site, San Pedro Channel, CA, USA - 10 SPOT_SRF_2010-04-27 | ecosystem: Environmental > Aquatic > Marine > Strait...
ATAAACGCCTTAATTACGAAATAGCTAGGTTGCGAAACTGCGCCGACCTCATGAAAGAAGGCGTGATGTTTCACCCCAAGTCGCCCTACAGCAAAATCTGTGCTGATGTCGTCTTAGTCAATCCACCAGGCGTCTTACCGCCCCACACACATTCAATCCCTACTTCTTTAAAGACCGCTGAAACTTCCGACGCTGCCAAGCAGACTCAACAAGGTTCTTCTTCCCAAGCTTCTCCTTAATCTTTTTGATCGTCTTTTTGACGATGGGTTTGACAACCTTCAGCAGAATATCGCCTAACGGTTTAGCAAAGATAGCTGCTGTTGTCGCTACTGCTGCGATCGTTGCCGTCGTGACCACAACAGGGCCACCAGGCAAATAATTGCTGATGATCGTTGGTACGTCCAACGGGTTGAATTGTGTTTCGCATTTTCCATCGATCAATTTATAACCAGTGATGACAGCAGTCTGCTGCTTATTTTTAGCGCCAATAGGTATTGCGTCTGGTGGCGGACATGGCAAATCTATGTCTACATTTGGAATGCCGGTTGGGTTGGACGCCTCCGGTGAAGGGGACTGAGCCGGTTGCTGGGAGGCTGCCGGTTTTTCTTTTGGGTCTATTGCTGGCGGCTTAGCTCGCGTATAAGTCAACGTGCCAGGTGTAAAGTCCAATGCAGCAGGAAACGATGGCATCGTTCCATCGCAAACAGTGAAGTTGCCCTTCGGATCTGTTGTGTAAGCGTCTGCATTCCCAGGCTGAGTATTACGCGTCTCAACGCAGCCGGGTATATCGCCAACCGGAAAGCCCAGCATCAATGTGATTGGGGGCTCTGATGGAATACTCTGAGGTGGGATGCTTCTCCAAGCAGGTATCTCAGTAATTTCAATACGTCCTATTCCAATTTCACGAATTTCAGGCATGAAGTCAGAGCGATTTGTCGCAGGTCAACTATGGATCGAACGCAAAAAAAACCGCGAAGGACCACCTATTAGTTACACGGTCTTAAAAGGCTTCAGCTCAATGGGTTTTACCGACTCGAAAGAAGTCTTGAAGTTTATCCGTTGGCCAAAAGGCACGCCTACAGGCGATGCTGTACGCGAATGGTTAGCAACCTTTGACGACAGGACAGAAGATCCTGCTCCAGTACTAGACATGGATCAAGTAGCGAAAGAAGGTTTTGGGCCGGAAGCTCATGACGAGGATCCGACTGCTGACACTAAAATGGTGACTTAGGCGTCTCGATTGCTGGGCCTGTTGTTGATGGCAACTCAGGCATAACGTCATCAATCTGAGCAGGCACCATCTGAGTTACAACTTTGGTTAGCTCTAGCTTTAGCTCACTCATGTAATACTTCGTCAGCGATGGGATGCGGGTGTAAAGGACAACCGACCCAACAATCATCGCCCCAGACATCAGAAATGCTGTAGCGCCAAGCAGGTTAAAAACTTTTTGCATCAATAAAAAACCCCCCTTGCTGTGTGAGCACCAAGGGAGGTTGCGGCAGTTCTTTTAAAGACTAGCTCAGAAAAGCCACTTCACGCCAAGCTTGGTTCCGATCGAAGGATCCTCTTCTGCCGTCAAAAAGCTGAGTTCGCCATAAATGCCAACGTTTTCGGCTACCTGAACGTTTCCGCCAATCTTGCCGGACAGTTCAAATTCACCGTCTTCACCCTGCGGTGACACAAAAGCTGGACCGCCCTGGGCGTAGTAGCTGTAAACGCCGTCAGCGCCTTCAAAACCAATGTGGAAATCTGTGGTTGCGCCTAAGTAGTCGCCGCCCGAATAACCAGCGTTATTTTCCACGTTGACATAAGGGCCTGCCAAGGCAGCTGAACCAGCGAGAACACCAGAAACAGCTACTGCGAATGCTTTGATCATTTTTAGAAGGGGTTGAGTTTTCTTGAGCCAGATTAGCTAGTCCAGTCAATGGACAGTTAGGAATCTGTTCCTTAATTTTCATCCGTTCCAGGGAACGTTGAGAAGTGACGCTTATGCAGTCCGGTGTAAAGACCGCGTTGTGGATGATCTGGCTTGTCGCGACCTTCAAGCTTGTAAAGCATATCCAGCCAGACAATGCGATTATTCATCGCAACCAAATCTTCTGCCCCTGGCTTGCAGGGGATCATTGGATCAGGTCTTTGCATTACTCAGAGTCAACCCATGGGAGACCTGCAGCTTTGGTTGGAGCGCGTTGCTCATCAAGTTGACCCTGCAAAGCAGTTTCAATTTCAGTGACCTTTTCAGCAGTCAAAGCAGCCTTGACCCAGCCGACAACGACCTCAGAAGTTAGATCGGCAAAAGCAACTAGCGTGTCAGGACGCTCGAAACCGATACTTCCATACGCACCAGATGAATAGGTGTCGTCTGCAGCAGAAACGGTGTAGTGAGCAGTAAAAACAAAACCGTCTGCGGTTTCCCTATCCAGGTTGGAAATTGCCCAAGTAAAAGTTGTAGCCATGATTAAGCGTTGCCTGCGGTGATTGCGGAGTTTAAAGGAGCAAGGTCTTCTGTTGTCCAGTAGTCCTTGGCAACCATCAGCTCTAAATGCTCAACATTGCGAGCAACTGTTGCTGTTTGATCAGCATCACGAGCGTCAAGCGCCATTAAGTCAGTGATGACAGTGACGGAGTCAAGAGCTGCAGAATAGCTTTGGGCAATTTCTTCAGCAGTTGGCGTTTCAACAGACATAACAGGTCTAGGAGAATGATGAGATTCTACGCGCTCTTCAGCGCAGCGACCTCATTTTGCAGCTCCTTAACCATAGCCGTCAACTCTTGTACTGCATTAACCAGTACAGGAACAAGATGCTCACCTTTGTACTTGAGGTGATCAGCGTCTTCGGTGTCAATGATGACGGGGTTATCACCTTCTAAGGCAAGGATGTCTTGCGCTTTGAAGCCATAACGTACATCACCATTTGGTGTTTCAGTGTCACGATCTACCTTGAATTGATAGGCAGTTGGCTTGAGTTGATTAACAAAGTCCAGACCATAAGGTACTGGAGCAAAGTTCATCTTATCGCGTTCGTCTGATGTAACGGTCCAAGATACTTTGACGTAGGCATGGCTGATTGATGAATGACCTAAAACAAGACGGTTGCTTTCTGTTGTTACGTTAAATACTGGTGAAAAAATGTTAGCGCTTGTTTTAGCTCCAATACCAATGTTGCCACTACCAGTCGAACAATTGTAAAGAGCATAAGCACCAAAAGCAACGTTTGATCCTCCGGTGGTATTAAAATAAAGGGCCTTATATCCACTAGCCGTACTTTCCGCACCAGTGGAGTTTTCAAAGAGAGCTTGTCTTCCGATAGCCACGTTATTAGAACCAGTAGTGGTGTAATAGAGAGCTTCACTTCCGACAGCAGTGTTGCTAGAACCAGTAGTGTTTAAACGACCAGCAAGCCTTCCAATAGCAACGTTGTTGCTTGCTGTGGTGTTGGCATTTAACGCAGTAAGGCCAATCGCTATGTTGTAATTACCAGTGGTGTTGGAACGAAGAGCGTCATTACTAATGGCTACATTTTGTTGGCCTGTGGTGTTGCTTAAAAGAGCAGTATTTCCGTAGGCTATGTTATTTGAGCCAGTAGTGTTGTTATATAGAGAGCTACTTCCACTTGATATGTTGTTAACTCCAGTTGTATTGCTCTGGAGAGCTGAGGCTCCGATAGCTAAGTTGCTATGTCCAGTGGTGTTTGAATTAAGGGCATAATATCCATTAGCTACGTTGCTACTACCAGTGGTGTTGCTTTGTAGAGCACCATATCCGGTAGCTACGTTGTTGCCGCCAGTGGAATTAGTATAAAGAGAATAAGTACCAACGGCTGTATTGTTAGTAGCAGTAGTGTTTTGTGCAAGGCTTTGGTACCCAACGGCTGTGTTGCTATTGCCAGTGTTGAGCTTAAGCGCAAATGTTCCTAAGCCTGTATTTTCAATTCCAGTGGTGACGGATTTAAGAGCTTCATATCCGGTAGCTACGTTGTAATTACCAGTGGTGTTGGCATAAAGTGCCGCATCACCAATAGCTGTGTTATTGACAGCAGTCGTGTTTTGATAAAGAGCCGCTTTACCTACAGCAACGTTATTAGAACCAGTGGTATTGGTGTAAAGTGCTTGTGATCCATTGGCTACATTGTAATTGCCAGTGGTGTTGCTATAAAGAGCTTGGTATCCGCTAGATACGTTGCGAGTTCCAGTGGTGTTGGAAAGTAACGCACCACGGCCTGTAGCAGTGTTACTGTCACCAGTGGTATTGGAATAAAGTGTACTTACGCCAATAGCAATATTACTTGCTCCAGAAGTATTTGTATAAAGAGCACTTACACCATACGCTCCATTAAAAGATCCAGTTGTATTGCTACGAAGAGCATTTACGCCAACAGCAACATTTTCTATGCCAGTGGTGTTATTTTGAAGAGCACTCTTACCGCTAGCTGTGTTGTTAGCGCCAGTGGTGTTGAGATAGAGAGCGTATGTTCCAGCTGCTGTATTGTTACTTCCTGTAGTGTTGTTATTAAGAGCTTTGTATCCGGTAGCAGCATTATCAGCACCAGAGGTATTTGAGTTAAGAGCTTGATAACCAAACGCCGAATTACCGTCAACATTATTCCCACCACGACCAACTGTTAGCGAGTTGATGGTTGCGTCTGCTGCCGCAGTGATTGAGCCGTTTCCTGAGAGGGTAAGGCCAGCAGTCGTTGCGTCTGCGTCATACATTGTGATGCTAAACGGATCACCGCTCCCTCCAGCATTAAACAAAGCACGTTGCTCATTTCCATCAGTATTAGAAGTGTTAATCTTAAAATTGCCATGCAAAGTTAATGGCTGAGTTGGAGAGCTGGTGCCGATACCCACGCGGCCAGAGCTGTCAACAATGATGCGCTGCGCTCCACCCGTCGTGATACTGACGCTTTCACCGTTATTAGGTGTGACGATATTGTTTACTTTGATGGTGCTCATGAACTTGCCTCCAAGGATGCAACTTTTGTTTCAAGGGTTTCAATCTTGGCGATTGCCTCTTGTAGTGCTGCTGTAAGCAACGGTACAAGTTTAGATTGATCGATGCCTTGCATCTCCTCACCATCTTTCTCACCTGTTACAGCTTCAGGTACAACAGCTTGTGCTTCGTGAGCAAGGAAGCCATCAACTGTTGTTGTATCGTCAGCGATAAAGTTAAAACGTCTTGGCTGAAGTTGCTTGACGCGAGTAATGCCATCAGCAATGGTTACAACGTTTTCTTTTAAACGATAGTCAGAGGAAGTATTGTAAGCAACAGAAGAATTTCCCATTGAGATGCTGCCATTTTCGCTACCATATCGCTTGTAAAACCTTATCGGTTTTACTCCAGATTGTGTAAAACTATTTATTCTTCCTGTTGCATCTTCAATAGAAACTCCAATATTTGCTGTTGTAGTATCACTCGTTAATCCAAAAAGTACAGTTCCCGCGCTGTTGATTCGCATCCGCTCGGAACTACCCGCTGTAAAGATTAACGCAGCATTTGTTGCTTGGAATTGATATTGTCCAGCACCATTTTGACAAGTCAATATGCCTGAGTTTCCAGTTCCGCTGAAAGTAGTGCTGCTAACCTTGCCGCCATTAACTTTTAGCACATCTTCCGCAGGATTATATAAAAGACCGGAACCACCATCAATTACACCTGCACTCGTTTGGAATAAAACTGCTTGGTTGGCGTTATTGTTAGTTCCAGGGACTGCATTGATCGTGATACTCCCCGAGCTGTTGATTCGCATCGCCTCATCTGCAGCTGTCCAAAACCGCATTGAATCAGTTGGATGATGATATTCAACTTGACCACGATATGCAGCATCACCAGACGTTCCATCCGCAAATAAAAGAGCACCGACAGTTGTAGAACGAATATCTATATATGAAGAAGAGCGCGTATGATCTCCTGCACTAATCAATCGATCAGGGAAACTACTTGTTGTCGAAGTTCCAACTAACAAACTTCCCGAGCTGTTGATTCGCATTCGCTCGGTGCCATTTGCATGGAACTGTTGTGTATTACCTTTAAGGATTAAATCCATCCAAGCATTTCCGCTTCTGTTGAATGCTTGTATTTGACCAGAGGTACTGGTTGGCTTAAATATTTCAATGCCACTACCAGCTGAAGGCGTTACATTTTCAGTTACTTGAATACCGCCCGTAACATTTATTAGTCCCGAGCTGTCGATTCGCATTCGCTCGCTTTCAGCTGTATTAAATGCCATGGCATCACTGCCATGTTCATATTTAATAATGCCTCTATTTAAAGCTCCACCTGATGTACCATCAGCAAAGAAAATATGTCCATTATTACCAGTACCACTAACAATAGTTAAGCCGCCATTACTACCCGTATTTCCCAATACAAGCTCATTGCCTGCACTGTTGTAACTGCTGGGATTGCTAATGTTAATCCCAACTTTGCCCGAGCTGTCGATGTCAACGCTGCCAAGATCAACCGATCCATCAGCTGCTTTGACAATCACCTCGCCAGCAGTTGCTGGCAGTGTTAGCTGCAAGTCGCTGCCTATAGCCGCAGGAACATTCAGCTCAACTGAACCAGACGTTGCCCCATTAAGCTTGACAGGCATCAGGTCTTACCTCTTGCCAGTATATTAGCAGCCTTCGGCACAGAAGCTCTAACAGCAGAACCCCACGTTGCCATGGGGCGGTTGCCGATCAGCAAGCCATCAATACGCAAGGGATGCAGTAACTGCCATCTGCATAAGTTTCTGAAACTGTGGTGCTAGTCACCTTTGCAATCGTCTTGGAACGCACGATGTCATCATCTTGAGGCTTAGCCGTTCCATCACCAGCAGACATCAGCAGATCTCCGCGAGCAACTGTTGTTCCTTGTGCAATACGGATAACAAAGTCACCCGTCATCGCGCAGTAAAAGTCATTGGTGTAGGTATTGTCGTCATCGTCCCAAGCTTGGAAGACGCCAGACACGTTGACATCACCTTCAGCATCGCTGACCTTCATGCGATTAAGTTGTTCGTTATCTTCTTCGCCCCATTCGCACATTTCATCAAGGTTGCTCAATACAGAGCCACGCAAGATTTCTGTGCGTTCTACACCACCAGGCAACTGCGACCAACGAGATAAATGACCCCCGTTGTATGAAACAGTTGTGCCAGAAACTGAAATTGTACCTTCTGCAGTGCCATCTTGCCAAAATTGAACAAGGGTTCCATCGCTAGCTTTTCGGTTAATTAAAACAGTGGTTCCATTACTTCTACTGAAGTGAGTTTCACCATCACTGTTTATCATTGTCCCAGCAACGTTTGCACTGACTGGAGAGGTATTGGTCGTCCCCACCAACAGCCTGCCCGCGCTGTCAATTCGTAGGCGCTCGGTTTGACTTGTACCTGTGCCTGTTAAAAAAACGTGTGCATTGCTGTAATAAGTTAATGGCACGAATTGGAATGAACTTCTGTTAAAACTTTGCAGAAAAGCTCCTCCACCTTCACCTTGATTGGGGCTTATTTCGAGTCCGGCTGCCCCACCGTTGGAAATTACAAGCTTGTAAGAGGGATTCGATGTACCAATCCCAACTTTGCCCGAGCTGTCGATTCGCATTCGCTCGGTTGCTGCTGTATAAAAACGCATATTTGCGCTTTCTTTATTTTCAATCAGAAAATCACTGCCACTGACATATAAAAGTGATCCATCTCCTGATCCTGTCCCAGTCGTGCTGTTTGCTAATTTAAAGCGAGGAGTAGTCGAATCATAAACTTGAAGCCCTTTCCCGCTTGGAAGATTAAAGGTTGAAGATCCTATAGAAACATTGCCCGAGCTGTCGAGGCTTATGCCGCTAGTGCTACTTAATGATGCTCCAGGTCTGATTCCATAAACACCACTTTGGTCTCGATAGCCTTGAATAAATTTAGTAGTATTTGATTCATCTGCATATTCAACATAAGCCCAGTCACCATTGTTAGTATTTTGAAGTTTTAAAGCCCCACTACTCCCAGCAATATGTAAACCACTACCCGCTGTAAATGTAGGGGTCGTCGTTCCGATGCCCACTCGACCCGCACTGTCGATTCGCATCGCTTCTGTATTACTTCTTCCCTTAAATACAATATTTCGGTTTTGTGCAGTTGATCTGCTTGCAACAATGTTCAGCTCCTTATCTCCGGTTGTTGCTTTGTCGATATAGCCAGCATTTGCAACATCACCAAAGTTGCCAAAATAAACTTTGCCCGAGCTGTCGATTCTGAGAGCCTCAGTATCATTATTTGTATAAGCAATAATGCTGCCATTCGTACTTGCAGCATGAATGCCAATATCGTTAATTTCACTGCCAGTAGGATTAGAACTAATTCGTGTATTAGCTGTAGCAGTCGTGCTGTTATAAAGTGAGATTACACCGCCAGTCGTTCCATTAGCGACAGCTAAAACTTGCCTGCTTCCAAAAGCAACTGCATTTGTCGTACCAACCAACAGCCTGCCCGAGCTGTCAACCTTTACCCGATCCGTCCCACCAGTTACAATTTTTACTTCGTTACTGCCATAGACCAAACCCGTATCAGCATCTGCTCCAGTAGTCCCTGGGTTTGCTGTGGTGTTTGTGCCGTCAATTCTGATGGACATAATTAAACGATCACCCAGTTGGAGCCAGAAGGAACGGTAATTGTCGCACCGCTGTTGACCGTTAAAGGCCCAGCTGAAATTACGTTCTTGCCTGCACCAATAGTGTAAGACGTCGTAATTGTATTGTCATGCTCGACAGCCCAGGTGTCACTGCCTCCGCCTGTCGCCCCACCACCAATAGATCCCCACGCTGATCCATAGCCTTCAAACTGACTAAGAGTCGAGTTGTATCGAATCATCCCCGCAGCAGGGCTGCCATCACGCTGTGCAGTAGTGCCAACAGAAAGATTGGAAGACCCAGTAGCAGATGTCCGTGGTGTGTACCCAGCAATGCTCTGACCACTATTGAAAACAATATCGCCAGTCATCGTGCCGCCAGATTTTGGCAACGCCGCATTGGCTAAATCAAAAGCTGTTTTAACTGAATTTGGCGTTGCAGCAGTTGTGGTGCTAGTGCTTGAAGTTGAATTAGTAAGAAGAGCGCTACCTAAACTTGTCGCGTCTAAAACCTTTGTTCCATTAATTCGATATTCTTTAGCACTGGCAATATTGATATGTTCGCTAAGTGTCCACGCATCAGTCGCATTGACCCAATTAATTGTTTTATCTGTTGCACCCTTCAGCGTGATGCCACCGCCATCAGCAGTTGTATCTGTTGGCGTTGAAACAACCGCAATTTCAATGTTCTTATCTTTAATAGACAGCGTGTTACTTGAGACTGTTGTCGTCGTTCCATTAACAGTCAGGTTTCCCTGGATCGTCGTATTGCCAGACGCATCAATCAACAGGCGCTGCGTTCCACCAGCCGTAACCGCAAGCTGATTTGCCCCAGGGCTATATATTCCTGTATCGAGGTCGCCAGTAAAAGCAAAGCTGGGTAGCGCTTCCGTTCCAAGGCCGAACTTTTTAAGCAGATCCTCAACCTTGACCTTTTTGGTCTGATCGTTGACCAAGTCAACAATCGGCAAAACGTCAGTAGCGACCGGATCCGTGTAAGCGGTCAGCCCAGAAATTTTGACGTTTGCCATGACTATCGACTCTTTAGCTTGATTTTAAGACCAAGTGCCAATCGCCACTCGTTTCCAAGTGTTGGTGGCAGTGCAAACGTAGATGTAGTTTGCGTCCCATGCCACCTCACCCAACGTTCCAGCAGCCGTAGCTGATGCAGGAGTATGAGTTGGCAAAATAGGCCGTGATCCTAACGTCACGTTTGCGGCAGTAATCGCCGCCATGCTCGTTAACGTTCCAGCAGCCTTGACTTTTAGATCAAGCTTTCCGTCTTCAGTTGTGTCGCTGGCATCAACAATGCTGGCCTCAAGTTCTGCGAACTGAATTTGCTCAGGCGTCGATGCATCGTTATTGCCTTGGAAGTTGATGCTGCTCAGAACATCGCTGTCTTGACCCGCAACGGAACTACCACGGTGGTGATAAAGCGTAATGTCAGCAGCACTAACAGCAACAGCTTCTGCCGACTCAATAAATAGGCCAGTGTTAGTCACTGACTCTGTGATGTGGAGCGGATGCTGTGGGTCAGATTCGTTGACCCCAACCTTGTCGCTTTTAAGCGTGATTCGAGCAGCTGTTGTGCCAGCGGCTGCAGTCATCAACTGCAGTATGCCGTCCTCACTAGCGTCAGTCGTATCAGCGATACGAGCCAGGATCTGCCCGTAAATGATGTCTTCACTCGCGGCATTACGGCCACGAAACTCAAGATTGCCAAGATTGTCATTGGCAGCAGGTGATGCAGAGTTGCGATACAACACCACATCAGGTGCCGTATCCAAGCCAGCATCAGTGTTCTCAATAATGACCTGATCAGTCGTATCAGTACTAAACAAATGCAGTTGAGCTGCAGCCGTTCCAGTGCCTAGCTGAAAACCTGCGGTCGTGAACTTTGCGACATAGTTGCTATTAGCAGTAATGGCAATCTCATTTGATGCGCTGCGATAAAAACCGGTAACGCTTGAATCAGTCAGAAAGCTGATTGCTGGCGCAGACGCTGATCCGTCAGGAACTGCTTTATGGATTGTTCCAAATGTGATGCTCTTATTTTTGTCAGCATCAGACGGTTGATCAATATCAACAACAACAAAGGTATCGCCAGCAGCAGGCGATGTCAGGCTATTTAGTTGTGAGATTTTGCGATCAGCCATCAGCCAGCCTCCAGGGTTTCAATACGAGAAGTCAAAGCAGAAATTTCAGCGAAAGCCTCTTGCAGTCCTTTCATTAGCAATGGCACCAGCATGTCCTTGCCAACACCCATGTATTCAACATTGCCGTTTTCATCAACGCTGTCTTCCGTCCCCATCACCGCAGAAGGAACTACGGTTTGCAGCTCTTGAGCAATAAAACCTTCCTCGTAGGTCTCAGTGCTAACCATGCGAAAACGGTGCATCTGAATCTGATTGATTCGAGACTTGGCCTCCGGCATGTCAGTGATGTTGTCTTTCAACCGACGGTCTGAAGCGTCAATCAGAGAAACATCTGTTGCGCTAATGATTCCAATTCGCCCGGCTTGTGTGCCGTTCGAACGAAACTCAACACACGAACCAAACTGCGTTCCGCCCGACCCAACCCTGTTAAATACGCCAGAAAAGCTGTTGTTACATGTAACGCGAATGCGACCGCGCTTTGAAATAATTAACCCTTCACCTGTCGTATTGCTTGTGGCAGTGGGATTGGTTTGCATCCCCCAGTACAAAGACGGCCCATCTGCAACGCCGTCGGAATCAGTGCCGTTGTCTTTGCCAATCGAAAAAAGCGTATGGTCGGCGTTTGTAAACTGGCTAACAAAAGCAACCGCGCCAGCAGATGGGCGGTAAAAGCCGTAATCAGGGCCGTCAGTGCCAAACGTTACGGATGGAGCAGCCTCGCTACCTACAGGAAAAACAATCCCACCGTCAAAATTACGAAGGGTAGTAAAGCTATTGCTTCCATCTTTTGCGCGAATTTTAAGCTGATCGCTTGTGGTGTCTGCCCAAAGCTGACAGGGGGAGGTGCCTGATGGGGCTGTGTCGCCGGAATGGGTTGAAAAAACTGCAGCCAACTGATTATTAATGTCAGCTCTTACAGCTGCCCCACTGCCATTCGCTACATTTCCATCTGCCTGTGCCATGACGAGCCCTAAGCTTGCTGTGTACCGTATCCTATCGCAGTGTAACTAAAAAATCTATTGATAAGCTGATCGCCATCAAAAGTGCCCTTAAATGTAATTGTAAATCCTGTTGCTGTAGGCTCACTTAAATCAAAGTAATCCCCTGCCTCCATGTCTGAGACTGTAATGCCAACAGATACTTTGGTGTCGTCATCAACGTAAAAAGGTTGTTTAAAAACGACAGTCTTCGTGCCAAGACCAGACCCAATAGTTCCGCTGTTCTCAACTCGCCGTTCCAGCTGCACTGATACTCCTAGCTCATCGATCAAAGGCGTTTGGTCAACATGATCCGTACTCAGCACAGCTTTAAATTGGAACGATCTGCCGACGTAAGCATTATTGTCTAACGGTATCCATTCTTCAAACACAATGTCTGACTCTTGAAGAATGTTGCTCGCATCTTCAAATTGAATTTTATCTCCATTCTCGTTCACAATGTCGGCCTCAGGATACACTCTGCCAGTGCCAGCAGCCGACCCAGTAGCAATAAAGCTGGTATTAACCGTATTGCTTTGTGCGCCAATAGCAGTAAAATCTGTTGTGCCAGTAGTTAAAATTGTGTACCTATTATTAGCCACTAACGAACCTGCGCTAATAAAACCAGTCGCGGCAAAGTCTGATTTGCGAAAGTACGCTTCAACGTTAGTATCGTCAGGAATCTCACCGTCAAAGTCTGACCAAGTATTTATTAACACTGTACGATCGTCGATAAGGTCGCTCTTGTAAAGACCTCTGGATGAAAGGATTCGATTCAATCGAACGTTGAACTTTGCTCCAAGATCAACTATTTTTTGAAATATGTATTCGCCACTAGAAAATTGTGTTCCAAAATGACTGTCAATATTATCAGTAAATCCAACAAGGTCTGGTATAGCGTCAAAAGACGCATCACCATCAAAAATTAGACCGTCGTAAACATCGCTGTAAAAAACATTGTTTTTTTGTCCAGGAAACTCCCCAGGCGAAGCGTCTTCACGAGTTACTTCAAAGTCGTACTTAGGGATTGCATCTGGAACGTTAATAACAGCACTGCCTGCTTTGTTGCTCCGCTGGTTCTGGTCATTAACAAACTTGACAAGGTACTCACCGTTCAACAGCGGCAAGACGACAGAAGTGGTTCGTGCCTCAACTTTGCTAAGTAATACACTATTTGGCCACGTTCCAGTACCGTCCGTTTTTGAGTTATGCCGAATATGCGCGACAAAACTTTCAAGTTTTTGACCACTCGCCGTCGCCGCCCAACTCAAAACAACTTGATCTGCACCTACCAGTTGAATAGTTACATTCTCCGGATCAGGCGGCAAAACAATAGTGGCCAAGCCGTCTGCCGTGTCACTGGTTCCACCAACACCAATAACTCTGTTGGCAAATACAGCATCGGACTGCCTACGGTCTGGCTCAGGGCCAATCGCCCTGGCCTCAACATACAAACGCTTGCCAGTGGCTAAATTAGTGTTGATGTCAATCGAATTATCAGAAGTAGTAACCGTTGTGTAATTGCCACCTAGGCCAACTTTGTACTTCACCCTAAACTCAACTGCTGAAGCAGATAGTCCTCGAGCCCACGAAACCGTGGCACGGTTTGTTGTATTACGACCATCGTCTATTTGTTGGAACGCAATCGCTAGGTTTTGTGGATTTGCAGGTTTTGTTCCATAAATAGACGGAGAAGGTAGCGCAAGATTTGCGTCTAACTCATCAACAATGTTATAAATGCCGTCAACGTGTTTGACGCCAATAATGCTATAAGTCCCGCCTTCGCCTTCTGCAACAGAAAGACAGCGGTATTTATTCAGAACAACTGAGTCATTTTTAATTGCGTATAGCGCATTGTCTGGTGGCGGCTGAGTGAAAGGGCTTGAAAGAGTCACCTTCACGCCACTAACGCTAGCAATAGCCTGGGTCTCTACGGCTCCATCAGCCATCACAACAGTTAGCTTGTTGCTTGACCCGGCGGGTAATACTGCTGTTTGGTCTAAATTCACAAAGTCACGAGTTGCTCCAACGACCCTGCCCGCAAGTCGCGTAGCAAGTCGCATTTCATCGGATACCTCGAAGACCTGACCAGGCAATACGTTTAAACCTTCAAGACCAACAGAGAACGTGATTGTTTCATCATGCAGCTTTTCGGACTGCATAATCCAACGTCCCATGCGTTGCGCTTGATATTTAGACGTACAGCCAAACGCAACTACGCTTTTTTCTTGTATGCCATATTTTTCGATTAAAGCTTGGTCTTCAATAATAATAAAGTTAGATTTGTAGAAATTGTCTGGATCGTTGTAGCGAACACGAACCCTGGTGCTACGAGTCTTGAGAGATGAACCGTTATAAACAAAGCTGCCATTAACAACATTTGAATTGCTGAAAACATGAATGGCATCAACATTTTGACCGTTTAGCTCACCGTGGTCTGCCGCAAGCTGTACGTTGTCTGCTTTCCAGAAAACCATCCCACGGAATACACTGGCCATGTCTTGCAAGACGTTATAAGCCTCTGCCTGCGACCCAATAACAGTATTGATCGCGAAGCGAGGTTCAGTCCCCTCCGGCGTAGTGACTAGCTCATTGCAGTATCTAGCAATATCGATTAGATCAACCCAATTCAAATTTGACTGGTCGATAAAATCACCAGCGCCAAAACGGCTATTGGTAAGCATGTTGTAAAAACAACAGACTGGGCATGTTGTCCAGTGCAGATCTGTTGTCAGACTGCCATCAAAGGGAATATCTGAAGACTTGAAAGCAAGACTGCCGTCAGCCCGAATGCTGCTGTAGTTCGACGGCAGCTGAACTTTCATGCCTTTTACTTCGTAAGCTCTTGCAGGCAGCGTGTTGTACTCCTCCGAATCAAGGCTTAAATATGCAAGCGCTGTAAAGGGATACGAGGTTTTGATTCGTTTGCCAAGAACCATACTTGTCCAAAAAATCTCGTCAGCACGCTTGTCTGCCAAAGGAGTTCTTTTCGGCAGATCGACTAGATCTTCAAACCTAATCTCAAATGCATCCTCAGCATCTGCAAATTTACGCTTCCTCACTCTGATGCGATAGGGAAACTTGTATTCGCGCAAGTCAATTTCTTGCGTCTCAAATTGATATCCAGACCTAGATATCCCTTTGATAACATTCTTTCGTCCTGTGTTCACCGAAGCGATGTCAATTTTATCAAAATTGCCGTTTTGATCTTCTATTTCAACATTCAGTTTTATTTGAGCAGAGAATAGTTGCCCGCGAGCCAAGCCTTCTGGAGCAACACAGAACAGCTTATTAACAGTAAAAACTAATTTTACAAAGTCAACTTCTGGATCCGTAATGTCCCGGATAACTTGCCCTTCTCCGTAGTCGCGGCCATTTCGCTTAACTAAGTCTTGGTCAGTTAACTCTTCGCTATAGCTAGACCCAATTTGCGCGTTAACCTGCTCAATAGTCGTCTGAGAGTTATAAAAGCTTGTACTCCTGCTGAAGTCACCCTGCTCCTGTGTCCCCCTTGCACCTTTTACATAAACAGCTCTTTGTTCCAGCTGTTCGACGGACACCTCTGTTTCGTTTAAAAAGATGCTCTTGCGACGATCGACGAAGCCTTCAATAGGCCCCTCACAAATGGCATCGATCAACTTTAGATTAGTTTTTGAATTAAGAGCCATTAGCCTGTGAGAAGACGGTATCCATAACCCTGAAGCTCAAACGTAGCATCATCATGCACTGCTGCATCAATAATCTCAACCGTTAGATCCATTCCGTCGCCATTGCGCTTATCAACGCTTGGCATCTCCATGCGATGGCCGTATGTAAAATTTTGAGATTCGTTTACTAATCCTTGCAAAGTTACTTGCGCCGATGCAACATCAATATCTGAACCACCGCGTGTAATTGCCACGGTTATTTTGTAAGTAATAAAGCCATCAATTTTAGTCGTTCCCTCTGCCGCTACATAGTCATACAGACCACGGTTTACAGAAAATATAACATCTAGCTCATCTCTTTTGTCTTTGTTCTTTTTGTACTCAAGCTGGGGGCGGTTGGATCCACCAGTGCCAGTAGTGTACTGAGCACCTGTTTCAATTTGTTGATCTTGATTTTTGCCGAAAACCTTGCTTATCTTCTGCCGTTTTCCAGGTAAATTTGAAACCTTAATTGGCAAGACATCTCTTTTGCTATCTATGCCCCCACAGGGCTTCAGCTCTCTTTTCAACTTATCGCTGTTAATTTTTAATGTTCGTAGCGATGGCTTCTGAGTTTCGAGCTTAAGAGGATCAGAGTCATCAGAAACCTCAAGATTCGCCGCGAGCAGATGACCACCTGTAATCACACGCCCGTAAATGACAGGCAATGTTGCCCCCGTTCCAACAGTATTAGCTGGACCGCTAAAAGCATAAGACTGCTCTCCTGATCCGCCTCGCGTAACACCATCAGGGCCGGGACCGCGAACACTGGTGCCTTTGCCCCGTATTCTGTCGCCGCCAAGATTCCCAAGCTGCGGTTGTGGTGAAAGTAACTGGGCCGTACCGCTAAGAATTAACCCGATACCAAGGGTGCCGCCTGCTGCAACAAGAGTCGCGCCAAGGGTCGCACTTGCTGCTCCAGCCACGGCTCCTGCGCCAAAACCTGCCGCACCGCCTAATCCAAAACCAACGGCAGGGTTAATAATTGCCAGCGCAACTAAACCAACGCCAAGCAAAATCTGGCCCGTCGAACCGCCACTGCCGCTGATCACCGGCACTACCAGCAATGGCTTACTGCCAAACGGCAGCTGCAGTTCGTCGTATCCCATCGACGCACCACCCTGGATCACCTTATATCCAACGCCGTTATGGTGCGCCTCAATTAGCTCTTGCTTAAGTTGTGGATAGTTAAAACACAGCAGCTTGATTGCATCCGCTGGTGTCTGCAGGTTGTAATACTCGTGTTGCTTGCCGTATTTCTCGCCAAGCTCACCTGCCAGCAGGACAAGTTGCATGACGGTAAACAGCTGCGGTCCTTCGCCAATAGTACTGCCGCAAAGGCTCTACCGCACTTATGCCATTCATTCGTTGATGCAGAATCTTGTCCCCTCCGACATAGATTGCAGCGTGCATCGGGTTTCTGGTCCCAAGCCTCATGATCAACACATCATGTTGCCTGCGATCAGCGAATGACACACGCTCAAACCCTACTGTTTTTGCATATTTTAAAAATATGCTTTCCGTATACTCCAAGCTGTCAGGTCTAGGGAAGTCCGGGATATCAATCTTGAGCAGCTGGTAATAACCCTGCAACAACGAAAAGCAGTCATGCTTGCCATACTCCCACTGCCGTCCGACTAAGGATCGATAGTTAACCATTTTTGATCCGGCACAGAATAAATGTACCAAGGCAGCTTGGTTTGTCTGCAAGCAATACGGTCATAGTCACTAGCTGGAGTGCCCTGTGGATGCGAATGCACAATCGCTTCAATTGTCCCAGCAAGCATTGCCCCTGCATAGTCCACAGGACTAATTACGAAAGTGTTTTCTGGATCAGAAGCAATATTCCTGCAAGGAAAATAACTGCCGTTGACAACTAGACCTGTTGATTCTTTTGGATTTTGCTGCTCTGCGTGCCTTGCAGCCTCACGCTTGAAGTCTTGCGCCATAGAACCCGCCAAAAGGCAACTCTGTATTTTGTCCAAACCTGGCCTGACAACTAGAGACACGCTTGCCGCAAATGTCATTAGTCACCTTGCCATTAACAATAATCTTGCCGCTTTGAGGGATGGCTATGTCATTCACTGTGAAGCAAGAGTCTCCGGTGTAACCACATTCAGCACCTCTATACCTCCACGGGCAGAACTCCTCGATAGTTCGACCAGGCAATGGAACATTGGTAAGATCGAGCTTAGGAGCCAACTCAAACTCAACAAATTGTTGGTTTTCAGATGAGACCCTGTCGATATACCAAGCTTCAACAATCTTGGCGTCAGGGTCAGAAGTGTCGTTAAAGGTCTCCATGATGAAACTATCTGAGCCTTCAGTCACCAATGCATCAGTCACATCTTGATCTGGCGCAAAGGACGAACCTTGGCTGAAATTTGTTGTATCGATAAATTTGACAAAAGTGCGAATGCGCCTGACCTTTGCGGCTAACGGGTCGTATTGCAAAATCAAGCTGGTGATTGCATTATTTACGTTTGCTACACGCATTGTGGGGCGTGGCAACGTACCTTTAGATGAGAACTCAAACCCGTCAACCTCTACAGGAACAGCTGCATAGGTTTCATTATCAAATTTAAGATCTTCCGTTAGACCGTTCTTTCCTGGGTGATAACGCAACGTATCGTTAATGCCATTAACTTCCAGCGTCAACTCAACCTCGAACAGGTCAATAATCGCTGTTGGGTCAAGTTTTAATAACTCCTCTGCTAACGGCTCAAAAGCCTCCCACGTACACGTTCCATCAACAAGCGTTTGCGTAATTTTGAAGGGAAACGCAGGTTCTTGGCTTGCAAAAGTCGCATACTCACCTGCGCTAGCTGTTGTGCCAGCAACAATGCACTTAAAAGCGAGGGTGTTCCCCTTTACCGGACTGGCACGAACAACATCGCCGACTTCAAATGTCGTCTCGGCCAGCCATCGATGAAGAACGTAAGGATAAGCCATTAGGTTTCAAACACTTGAACAAAAGTAGCAGTGATATTGAACAAATTTAGATAGGGCATTGTCTTAGTCCAACTTTGACAAACCCACTTATAAGTAGTCGCCTCGTCTGGTGGCGACCAATTAAATGACTCAACACCTGCACGGGCTTCCAAGAAGTCTTCAATCGAGTTTGCATCAGCTGTTGTTCTGTTCTGCCAAGACAAATCCCATACCTTTGGATCTTGATTGATTCCAAAAGTTGCACGCTGCAAATAGCCCGATCCAAACTGAATTGACCGAACATTTGGTTGAGCTTTTTTCGATGCCCCATAATCTGGAGCAATATCAGGGAAAGTGGCCATTAACTCAACAGTCCTCCAGGTCGTTTTTGCTTAACTAGCTCAGCCTGCACAGCTGCACCAATTGCAGAGCCAAGTGCCTTGGCATTTGGCTGGTCACCTTGCACGTTAGATCCAGAAGCATCAACGTTGACCACTACATTACTAACCCCGCCGCCAGAAGCTTCAACCCCAAGCTTGCCATTTGCACCACGACGTAAAGGCATGATTGCCTCGGTGCCAGCTTCGCCCATTAAGCCGTAGTTGCCGACACCACCTTGCTTGTACTGAAACAAGGTTGGTTTTGTGACTAAGCCACCCTTGGCGTAAGGCACAATTCCGTTCCTGGCTACTGCAAGACCATTTGCTGCCATCGCGCCAACACCGCCAGGAATTGTCGTAGGAGGAGTCATGCCTTTGGTTACCCCACCTTTTGCCAGACCCAAGAAATTGCCTACTCCTGGAATAGCCGCAAGAGCTTGGAACATGGCAGCCCTTGCAAAAATTCGCGCCAAGTCCTGCAGTATCGATTTAGTTAGATCAGCAAAACTTGCCTTGCCTGTCGCAACAAAATCAGCAAAAGCATCGCCAAAGCTGCTCACTGCCTGAACTCCAGCCTCGCCCAATGCAGTATTCAGATCCATTGCTGACTCAAACACCTCTTTCAAGCCATCCTTGAACTTGCCCAAAGGACTTGAAGCTTCTTCGAGCGCAGCACGTACAGCCTCAAACTGTTCGGGGAATAGCTTGGTGAGTTCAAAGGCTTGCTGTCTGATCTCTGCCTGTCTACCTTCCTCTTCTGTTATCTCTCCTGTTACCAATTTAATCTGGCTGAGAGCAAGTGCTTTTTCTTGCTCTTTCTTGATCTTGTCTTCTGCTTGCTTCTTAAGAGACTCTTCTAATATAAAAATTTCATTAGCGGCTTTTACGTTAATTTTGTTGATTTCTACTCGTTGTTTTTGAGGAAGAAGTGACTTAGCCGCCTCTAGTGCAATTTTTTGCTGCGCTAATATGTCCTCTTTAGTTATCTGCACACCTTTTTGCCTGAGGTTATTAGCAGCAATTAATGCGTCTGCTCTTGCCTCAGATATATCTTTCGGCCCTGTGCCGCCACCAGTGCCTGAGTCTTTTTCAGCCGTAGGGCCACCGTAATCAAAACGCTCAAATGGACCAGTCAAATACCCTTCAGCAGCACCTTGACTAGGGTCAGTATCGGTGATTTGATTCCTTCTTGTTCTTAACTGATCAACTTGTTTGTTAAGCCTGTCAACCGCTTGTTCCTCTGCCTCAAATCCACTTACCATGCTGTACCCATCGTCATCCCCGGCTCTCTTCCTGGCCGCAATAAGCTTTACAATCGCTTCGTCACGCCTTTTCTCTAATTTTGTTAGCTCTGAATTTACCTGAGCAACGCTGCCTTGTTTGAGCAAGTCATTAAATCTTTGTTGTTCTTTGGAGGCGTTGAAAATAGCGCCAGCAAGTATTCCAGCCCCCACTGCAAGTGCAGTGAATGGGTTGGCTAGAGCGACTGCGATCAACTGTTGCTTGATAAGAATTAAAATCGTTTTTATACCGCCAAGGCTTGAAACGATTGCAGCAATTTTTGCTGCAGCAAACACAGCAAAAGCAGTCGTTGCCGCCACAACAAGAGTGTCTAAATTTTTCGCAAGAGCAAGGAATAGATTCGCTACTTTAGGAACATTTGCTGTCAAAAACGGAGTTATTTCTTTTATAAATGCAGCAAATGCATTCTGAAACTGCGCTCCAATCGGAATCAAGGCAGCTCCAATTTCGGCTTGCATGTCTTGGACCGCAACAGCCAATCGTGCGCCAGCTTCTGCGTTTGAATTAGCAATTTTAGAAGCAGTGCCAGAATAAGTATCTCCCAACTCAACAATAAAATTCATCAACTCATTCAAACCAACAGTTCCAGCCTTCAAGTTTTTCTGAAGCTCAGGCAGCGTCATTTTGTTCGCCTTGGCGAACATAGTCACGGCACCTGGAAGGCGCTCGCCCAGTTGCCCAGAAAGCTCTTCTGCAGAAACCTTGCCTTTGGAGAAGACTTGAACCATCGCAGTGATGGCACCCTTCACGTCCTCAGTACTGCCGCCAGTGGCCTTAATTGCCGCAGTAACGTTTTTAAAGGTTGTCTCAGCATCTGCAATGGGTCCGCCAGCGCCAGTTACGGCCGCAGTCAATCGAGTTACTCCTCGGACTGCATCTCTTTGGGGGACATTAAACCTTTCAGTAGCATCCCGCGCCGCATCCAAAGCACTAGCGAAATTAGCTTGACTTGCTGAAGCGTTGCCCTCAACTCTTGAAACACCTTCCAATGCAATTTTGAGTTTCTCAATATCAGCTGCATAATCAGCTGCACCAGCGGTTAGCTCTCTAATGCCCTTTAGCTGAGCACCAATAGCTGCACCAGCAAACGCACCTTGAACGCCACCAAGTGCAGCACCACCAAGCGCACCCACCGCACCTTCAGGCCCACCAAAAATGCCACCAGAAATAACTGCGCCAGCTACCTGTGTTGCTTGACGGGCTCCACCACCACCACCTTTTCGACCTTGAGCCTTAGTTAGCTGCTTTTCATATTTTCCAATGTCAGCTGTTAGCTCTTTAAACTCCTTGCTATTAATGTCTGCTTCTCTTCTTAATGCCCTTAATGCTGTAACTTGCCCTTCAATCGTGCTGATGCTTCTATTGCCTTGCTTTGCAAAATCGTTTATTGATCTTCTTACTTTTTCAATAGAAGGAGCCGTCTTGCCTGTTATTACTTTTAAGTTTTTTATTGAATTGCCAATCTTGTCAATTATCTGCTGAGAGCCAGATCCCGCCTTAAAATCAAGCCTGATGGAAAGAGTGTCAATTGCCTTTGCCATCAGAGCGTTTCCGGAGTTCTTTTAGGGCTGCCGCCTCCATTATCTGGAGACGCTCAAGCATGTCTCTACGATCCTCCACATTGTAGAGGCCAAACAAGCCTTCGGAACCTAGCAGTACTTCATATTTCAATCCGACATATCCACTCATTGAAACCTGCCACTGGGTCTGCAGTCGCAGAAACATGATGACTGCATCCCAGTTTTCTTCCCAAACCTCAAAATCCGTAGACTCTGTCGGCTCCGGCTTTGGCAAAATCATTCCAAAAGCAGCTGCATCATCATTGGTGCTGTCCTCGACTTCTTTGCCGCCGGACGCCCAATAAATCGCAGCCTCTCTTAGTTTCCCGCTTCCGCTCCCTCGTAAGTTTTGGTGTAAGCCGCAAGGACAGCTTTCACCCAGTCAACATCGTCAGAGAACGATTCAAGCTCTTTGCTGGAAAAAGGCACTTCTTTACCTTCCTCATCCTGGATTCCTTCCCAGCCAATCATCACTTTCTTCAATAACGGCAATCCTGACTCTTCCCCTAAAGACTCAAGTTCAGAAAGCTTTACTCGTTTGAATACAGCCGTAAACTCAAACTTGTCAAATTCACCTGGGCGATCCTCACTAGGCTCTGTTACTTGTACGGGCCATTTGAAGGTTTTTACCTTTTTACGTACAAAAGCCATTAGATAGATAAGTGCATAAGCAGAATTAGCTTACACAAAAAAAGGGAGCCCGAAAAGGCTCCCCAAGACACAACAGAAGCTTGATCAGGTGTAAACGATCTCTACCTCGTCGTTTCCAGCACTGCTAGGAATTGCTGTGAATGGAATTTCCAGCATTGCAATCCCATCAAGATCGCCATAAGAGACATCCGCAATGTCGCCTCTAGCAGAGTCAACTTTGACTATGTTTCCAGCAGCCGTGCCATGAGTGAACTCAATGATCCCAAGCGTGTCGGCCAATGCTGTCGCGAAGTAATCCTTAACGGAAAGTGCGACGGCCTCAATGCTGAGGTTTCCACTCACGCTCCTGTTTGTCAGAAGCACTTCTCCAGTGCCGCCCACAAGTTCTCGGTAGACGATCTCATTGCCGATATCAAGCGAATAAGTCGACAACTTTGCAGTCGTCAATCCCATCACGTTGAGACCAGTAGTGTTTCCTTGCTTGAAAATCAGGGGAGTAGCCTGATTCGCATAGGTAACGCTTGGCTGAGCACTATCATCTGGAGCCACATAGATTCCAGTCATCGTGAAATCGAGTGTTGGGATTTCACCCACATTTGCTGAAACAGTAAAAGTTCCACGAGCACCGGTGACTTTGTGTCTGACACCATCAACGTTGTAGTGGATAGTGACCGAGTCGAAAGCTGTGCTGACAGGGACATAGGTGACGCTCGTGTTTGCAGCAACAGTTTCACTGAAACCACAAGCTTTCAACGCTTTGCCATACCTCGGTGCAGTACCAGCCGTGCCTGAACCTGCAAGCTCAACACTAAATGTGCATTCAACACGAGTGTTGGCCAACAGCTGCTCAGAAGCCCCCAAGTAAGGACGAATCAAGTCGCGACTAACAATGTCACTTTGCTGAGGCACAATGTTCAAATCACGAACAAGGACTGCGTCAGCTCCCGTCGGAGTCGGATCCGTCCCGTAGGTCGACTCCTCCTCGATCAGAATCAGGCGTTTGCGTAGTAGCAGTGCCATCGGATTTTTCCTTTGATGGGGTTTGTGGTTGCGTGCGCCTAATCAAAGTACGAACGCCTGTTTCAGGGTCAAGAAGGTAACTGCCACCTTGACCACTGTGTTCATCTGCCATGGTAAATGGAGAGCATCGTTAGGTTTTAGCCTAGGCCGAAAGGACTACTGACTCAAATCAGCAACTTCAGTGCGGTAACGAATCTCAAATTCGCAGAAAATAATTCCAGCTGGCTGGTCAGCTTCTAAAAGCTGAAAACTTGTTTGAGCAGGTTGAACATCAATCGCATAGCCGCCCAAAGTCAGGTCAGCCATCATCTTGCTGTGAAGAGATTCAATCGTGTCATCTGCCGCTTGATCTGGAACCGTACCTCTCTCAATTACCGCAATTCTTACGCGAAGAGTCCAATCCAGAGTGGGTAAGCTGGTGTTCTGGACTGGGGTGTCAGAAACAGGCTCAATAATGATCGCTGGAGACTCCCCCCTAGTCATAGGCTCAACACGGCTTCTGTAAATCCTGGTGCCTACTCCAGTCGTGTTAGCTAGTGCCGTCTCGATAGCAGCAAGGATGTTTTCGCGTTTTGTTGTCATCGAATTAATCCTTCATCAGCATCACACGCATAATCTTGCCATCGTCAAGCAGCATTTGCTCACGCACCGTATAAGCAACACCCTCAACAGTCATCGCGTCCCCTCTTGAGACGGCTGAAAAGTCAGAAGTCTTGACCACAACTGCGTAATCAGTGGTCAGTACAACTCCATCAGCAATGATTTCGTTAGGCGATTCAAAGTAGCCAACACTTGTTGTTGATCCTTGAACGACTGGAACCGTAAAGCCAGGCGTATCGAAGAAAGCGTCTAAATCTTCGGTGAACTCAAGTGCCATAAAAAAGACCCCCGGATTGCCGGGGGTTATGAAACAAATCAGCCGTACTTAGGAGAGGCAAGACCCAAAACGCTGACTGCGCCTGCGCCTGTACCACCTGCGACTGTCACGACACATTTGATGAATCGCTTGGTCTCGTCGCTGTTAATAACCAGCTGTTCAACTAGCGCAGTATTTGCACCAGTCGTTGTGAATGCAGCGCCAGAAACGTCGGTATAAGTACCGTCAGTGGCGTCTGATTCAGTCAGCTTTACCGCGTAGGTAACGCTGCCGCCGCCTGCTTCAGCGTCGAGGCTGAGAGCGATATCACCCTCATAGTCCTCTAAATCAACTGCAGAACCAGTTTTGGTTGCTGTAGTCACGTCATTCGCAATGAATGTGAGCAGAGTTGTTGCCCTGCGAGTGTTGCCGATGCTCATTCCTTAGTCCTCTTGCGAGTTGTGGTCTTTGGCTTAGCAGCCTTCTCTTCAGAAGACGCCTCTTTGGAAACAGGCTTTGCCTCACAAGCCTCAACCTCTCCCTTGAACTCGACAGCTTTGCCGAGGTTGATCAAAGTTGCAGCTTGCTGGTATTCAACCTCCAAAATGGAGCCCGCCGAAACGGACTCCCCGGAGATCATTACCTGTCTCAGAATTTCAATCTTCATGAGTCAGAAACGATTGAACAAGTCACCTGCTATCAGGTGCCAAGGCAGAATGCGCCAGCTTGCTTGACTGCGATGTCAAGATCCTGCAGGGCAATAATCCGAACGGTTCCGGCAGTTGCGCCAGCGTAAGGATCAACCGTCAGGTCAAGCCCAGACCACATACCCATGATCATCATGGAGAAGTCACCAAACAGAGCATCGTTGTTAG
>Ga0181387_1000048_pt1 | contig 24238 bp, 33 predicted proteins | sample 10SPOviralmetaG_FD_130119 | JGI IMG/M metagenome (GOLD analysis project Ga0181387, IMG submission 130119) | Marine viral communities from the oligotrophic San Pedro Time Series (SPOT) site, San Pedro Channel, CA, USA - 10 SPOT_SRF_2010-04-27 | ecosystem: Environmental > Aquatic > Marine > Strait...
ACAGATAGTGCTAATTTTACAGAGGCTAATCGCTTTAAATTAACTCAGCTTCAAACTGCCGCACAACACATGGCACAAAACACTGAGTTCCGTCAGCAAACTGAGTTAGCTAATTTAAGCACTGAAGAGCGTTTACAGCTTGCAAACCTTACGGCTCAAAATCAAGCATCTTCAGAAAACTTAAATGCTAGACAACAAGTAGAACTTGCTAACTTAAATGCTAAGCTAACTACAGGCGTAAAGAATGCTGAAATGCGTCAGCAAGCAATTTCTCAAACCTTTAGTGCTGATCAGCAAATAGAACTTGCAAACTTAGAAGCTATGAATCGTGCTGATGCTGAATCACTATCTAACGAACAGCAATCTACATTAGCTACATATAACGCAACAGTACAGCGCACTATACGTCAGACCGAACTTAACTCACGTATGGAAGAAGTTAACTTAGATGCAAGACTTAAAGTTGAATTGTCAGAGCTTTCTGAAAAGAATGCAACAGAAAGAGCCAACATGACTACAGATCAGCAAATGAGACTTGCTAATCTAAATACTCTTGTAGACTTTAAGAAAGCTGATGCAGGTTTTGCACAACAAATGGAACTTGCAAACTTAGGCAACGAACAGCAAATGGAGCTTGCAATGCTTCAGGAAAAGTCTGCTGTTGATGCCGCTAACTTTACTGAAGCTAACAGAGGCAGAACCCAAGAGCTTAATACTTATGTTCAGGTTATGTCGCAGAACGAACAGCTTAAGCAAAATGCTGATATGGCTAATCTTTCTATGGAAGAAAAGATTGAGCTTGCTAATTTAAGTTCTAGAAGTCAAGCTGACATGGCTTCTATGTCTGCTGAAAATGTTCAACAGCTTCAAGTCTATGAAAAGAAAATGCAAGCGGGTCAAGTTAACGCACAGCTTGCACAACAGATGGGCTTAGCAAATCTTAGCAACGAGCAAGCCGCCGGAATGTTTAATGCTCAAATGAATGCTAATCTTGATGTAGCCGCAATGAGCAATGAGCAACAAATGGAACTCGCTAACAGCAAGTTTATGCAGAGCATGACAGCTACGCAATTTAGCGCCGACCAACAATCAGCTATTCAAAATGCTACGATGCTAACTCAAGTAGATTTGGCTAATGCAGATGCAAGAACTAGAGTGTCTGTAGAGAACGCTAAAAACTTCTTATCTATGGACATGGCTAATCTTAATAATCGTCAGCAAGGGATTGTTATGGATCAGCAACTAGAGCAACAAGCACTACTATCCGATCAAGCCGCACAGAATGCCGCTAAACAATTTGGTGCAACATCTCAAAATCAAATAGATCAGTTTATGATTAGTCAGTCTAATAGCATGAAGCAGTTTAATACAAGTGCGCGAAATGCTATGGAGTCCTTTAACGTCACTGAAGCTAATCGTATGGAAGCTATTGAAGCAGGTAACTTTTTACAGGCTGATCAGTTTACAGCGCAATTAGATGCAGACATTAATAAGTTTAACGCTTCTATAGAAACTCAGCGAGATCAGTGGAATGCCGCAAATGCACAGGCTGTTGAGCAATCAAACATTAACTGGCGTAGACAAGCTAATACTATTGATACTGCGGCGGCTAATGCGGCTAATCAGCAAAATGTTCAAAATGCTTATAATATTTCTGCACTAGATCAAACTCAGTTGTGGCAACAGTTGCGCGATGAAGCATCTTACATTCGTCAAGCTTATGAAAATAACGAACAACGGGAAGCTACTTTAATTGCAACGGCTATTGGCAATGAATCGGGATCAGCAAAAGATGCAACAACAAGCACAAGCTCACTTTTACAATTAATTAGAAACTACGGTGGTATTTAAAAATGGGATTTTTTAGTAAGATTTGGAAAGGCATTAAAAAAACTGTTAAGAAAATTGGCAAAGGAATCAAAAAAGCTTTTGGCAAGTTTGGAAAATTTATGGGTAAAATAGGAATACTAGGTCAAGTAGCTATGATGTTTATTTTGCCCGGAATTGGTGCGGCGCTTGGAGGAGCTTTTACGGGGGCGGCAGGCGCATTAGCTACTAATACTTTAGGAGGAGCTTTAGGTGCAGTAGGACAGGCCGCAGGAAAAGTCATGCAGTTTGTAGGAAATACTGTAAGCAAAGCAGGCAACGTATTTAACAATGTTACTAAGGGCGTTACAGATACTCTTGGAAACTTTGCAAAAACCGCAGGTAAAAATTTAGGATTAAAAGGTGAAATGTTTACAAATGCCGCTGACAATTTCTTTACTGGCGGTGATAGTGCGTTTAGTCGAAGCGTTGGAGAAAATTCAAGATTTGCAAATTTAACTGCTGACCCTTCTAAATTTACAAAAGCAATAGAAAAAACAGTTGCTGAAAGCGCAAGTGACGATCCTTTTGGCTTTAATTCTGAATATGGTAGAGGCATTCAAGCTGAAATAGATGCAGGAAGGTCTAATTTAACTGCAAGCTTAGATTCAACTATTCAAGACCCTGCGGCTTTAGCTCAACAACAAGCTACAGCACTAAGATCAAATTTAACAGGCCCTGAAAACTTTTCTCGTATTGAAATTCCGTCTGGCCCTTCACCACAAATGTCAGCACTAGATGCAGGAGTTACCGCAGTTGACGCGCCAAGTTTATTAGATCGTTTAAAAACAGGCGTTAGTAATATTCCTGATCGTATATATAAGAAAGCAGGACAAATAGCTGACGATCCTTTAGGCTATGCATTTAAAGGAACAGAAGAAGCTCTCCAACAACAAATGAATCTTAGAGTTGGGCAAGAGCTTGGTATTTCAGAAAAGCCAGAATATAATGTACAAAATGTTAGTAATGTTGCATATGTTCCAAGTATGGATAGTTTTGCAAGTCCTCAGTCTCAATACGGCGCTCCAGAAATTATGAACGCTCGTTCATTTGAACAACAAGTAATGAACAATCCTAATCCTTATGGTTACACTGCATTCCAGTATGACAACTATATGGCTCAAACAGCTTAAAAGGTTTTAAAATTATGGCTACAGTAGAAGAAGAATTTGCAAAATTACAAACAAGTGGAAAGAGACCACTAGCAGGGCAGTCGTTAGCTAATGATCCTGAAAATCCTGCGCCGTATGAAAGACCACCAAAGTTTACTTCAGTGCATAAAGCTTCTGAGTACTTATGGGAATCTTTTATTGAGCCTACTACTTATACAAGCTTAATGGAAACAGTTTCTGACGGTGTTCCTATTATGGATATAGTTCAAATAATATTATTTACTGAGTTTCAAAATGGAGCATGGAATCCTGACTTAATGATAATGTTATTTGAACCTGCTACTTATATGATTATGGCTCTTGCAGAACGACAAGATATTGACATGATAATTTATAACGGCGAAGAAGAAGATGAAATGGACGATCAGTTAACTTTAGGTTCTATAATGACTGAAGATAGACTTGAAAGACTTAAAAAGTCTAAGCAGTCTGGAATGATCCCCGCAGGAATGTTAACTCCTGAAATGAAACAAACTTTAGAAGAACTACCAGAAATAAAAATAAACGAACCTAGCTTAATGGAAGCACCCGCAAAAAAAGAAGAACAATCTAATAGCCTTATGGCTAGATCAACAGGAGTTTAAAAATGGCAATTAGAGATTTTGGCGAATCATTACTAGCAGATGTTAGAAAGCGCAAAGATGATCAAGCGCGAGAAGCTCGTGAACGTGCAAAAAGTCAAGAAAGAAAAAATGTTCTTCAAGGACTTTTGTTTAAAGGTGCAGTAAGTATAGGCAACCAAGTATTAACAAACAAAAATGAAAAATTTTTACAAAATGAAAACTACTATGCTCGTAATGCTAAATTAAAATCTAACATAGCCGCCAATAATAAAGCTTTAAATGATTGGAATACTAGTTTAGCTTATGAAGACGGGCAAGACGCATATTATTTAGCTAAAGCAACCGCTGAAGTAGATCAAATGCCGATGAGTGTTGAATTTAAAAATAAGAACCCTTCTAGTTTTAATTCTTTAAAGCATACACATGCAAGTGAGCTTGCTCAAATAATGAAACAACATGCTAAAGAAAACTTTGAAAAAGCTACAGCAAATACTGCTCGATGGGGGGAAAATCCTGAAGAAGCCTTTAAAAAGTCTATTCTTAAAGGAAGACCACAAAATTTAGCGCAAGTATTTACACTTCCTTTTGTTAATGTTTTAAGTGGTCAAGATGAAAGAACTCCTGAACAAGCCTCTATGGACTCTATAGAAAGAGAAAATGGTTTAGGCGCTCAAGGTAAAGTAGACTCTAAAGATGTTAAAAGTATTTTTGAGCAAACAAATAATTTTGAATTTGCTTTAGACTCTGCTGAAGAAATTAAAAAGTTTAAAGATAATTTTAAAACAGAAGCTAAACTTCTTCCGACAGCAGAACCAATTAAAGGCGATATAGTAAACGTAAAAATTGTTGGCGATTTTGGAAAACCAATGGAAGTCAGTGCATATGAAATGAAAATAGGTGAAGAAACAGTAGGGCTAGTTAGAGTAGATACGGGTAATGAAATAACTGAAAAGGTTCAAAACTCTACAGCAGAAATAAAATCTATGAACGTGCCTTCAGAAACAATTGAAGGATTTCGTATAATGAATGAAGAAACATATAAAGATACTCCTGAAGGAAAATTGTTTCAAGAATTTAAATCTGAAATGATTGGAAATTCTGATCCTTCAGATAAAGAAATAGAAAAGTTTAATCAAAGTTATTATGGAAGAAGAGCTATAACAGCCCAAACATTAAATGCAAAATTTAAAAGTGTTAAAGGTTGGAACTTACAATTTGCTTCTACACTAGCTAATCAAATGGGAATTGAAAATTTAAAAGCAATACATCACGATCCAAAATTTGGGTTTAATGTATTTCATAGCAATAAAAGTTTATTAACTGGTAGCGATCAATATGATCATGTTATAGCTTTAAAAGCTTTAATAGCTTTAGAAGATAAAGGAAGTATTCCAGTGCAAGGAGCAATTCAAACTATAAAACAAGAAATTGCAGATAATTTAAATTTAGATTCTTATTATAAAGGTCTTACTGTATCACAAAAAAATCTTTCAATAGAACTATTTAAAGATGTAAAAATACAAGATTTATTTCCTGAATTACCTTCAAGAGAAAAAATTCTTATAGAAAAGGCTGATAAAACAGCAGGAGGGAATGAATCTCCAAATATTTTAAATACAAATATTTCTAATATGCCTAAACCACCATTAAAGCCTAAAAAAAGACGAGCAATGAGAGACGAAAATAGTGCTTCTAAAGCTCAAAGAAAAGAATATGAAGAAGTTATACAAGCTCAAGAATCTTTTGAGTATCAACAGAAGTTAGCTTTAACAAGTCTTGCTAGAGCTAATAAAACTTTAAACGACATTGAACCTAATCAATCTGGACAACTAGCAGGTTTAGTAAGAGCCGCAGAAGCTAAAAAGAAAAAAGCAGATTCTCTTTACACCTCTTATATGGAAAAATACGGAGAAGTTAATTAATGTCTGAAGAATTTAATATTGCTGAGTATTTAAAAAAACGTGACGAATTAAAAGAAGCAGGAACTTATAAAGCACCTATTAATTCTATAGAGCCTGTTAATTTAGGGAGTGCTGAATTAAAAACTGTTACTGATTTTGAAACAAACCCACAAGTAATTAAAGATTATGAAACAATTACTGATGCTCTTGCTCGTAATAAAACATATACAAGTGGAATAATGGACACAGCCGCTTACTCAGATGATGGCCCTTCTGAGTTTTTGCGTGATCTTACAATGCGTATTGGCACAAAAGTAAATGTAGCATCAGAAGTTAAAAACTGGACACTCCCAGAAAAACAAGCATTTAAAAGACTAAGACAAAACTGGGAAAAAGTTTCAGTCACCGGAATGAAAGAGTACATGGGTGCTATTAAAGATTATGGCATTGATGCTGTAGCTAATTTAGAGACTATTCCTGTTTTAGCTAGTTTAATATTTCAAGGCGGCACAGGAGCGGCGGCGGCACAAGGAGCAAGTAGAGTAGCATTAAGTAAAACTTTAGCTAAAGGTTTAGCCGCTACACAGCCTACAACTAAAACAGGTTTTGCAACCTATGGTGGAGTGTTTGGCGGTGCAGATGATGTAGCACTTCAAAATTTAGAAATAAAAACAGGACAAAGAAAAGAGTACAATAAAGCACAAACATACGTAACAGCAGGTATAGGTGCTTTAGCGGGCGCAGGACTTAAAAAAGGAATGGAAGTTTTCCAAAGTCGCAATACAAGTAAAGTTGCTAAAGCTATAGATGAAAAAGATTTAAATGTACAATTAGTTGCAGAAGTTCCTGAAGATCAAGGAATTAAAGTCTTTGAAGAAAGCTTAGCTAATGAAAGCATACCTATGTCTGCAAATGATGTAATTATAGATTTAGGAAAACTAATAGAAACAACTCCAAATATTACAGGTGAAACTATAGCAGACATTTTAGAAAATTCTAAAAGTCCAATATCTATAAATATTAAAAAACTTGCTAAAGATGCAGGTGGTGGCCAACAAACAGTTGAAGAAATAGAAAATATTGTTATTCAATCTGTTGAAAGAGGAGCAACGGGAAAAGAAATTAGACATTTAGTATCTCATGGTATTTGGAGAGGAACAACTGCTTTAATAGGGAAGACTTATGGTAAAGCCGCAGGTTTACTTACTCCTTATGTGAAGTATTCTAATAACGCTAAAACCTTACAAAAAGTATTTAATTTTCAATTTGGCATAGGATATAGAACTACTAAAGATATTATAGGAATGGATTTTTCAGAAACTGCCGCTCGTATTACAGGCGATTTAAATGTTGAATACTTTAACAACATTGAACCTATAGCAATGCATCAGCTTACAGGTGAAGTAGAAGATAATGTTAATGACGCTTTAAATTTAGCAGTTCGTGGAAAATCTTCTGGTGTTGAAGAAATAGATACAGCAGGTAATCAAATAAGAGCTACCTTTAAAAAAGTTGGAAAACAATTAAAAAAATACGACATAATAAAACATAATGTAGAAAATTATTTTCCTAGAATGTGGGATCGTAAAGCTATTGAAGAAGGGCAGGAGGAGCTTGCAAATATTTTTGTAAAAGTTGGCGAAGCTAAAGATTTAACAGAAGGACAAGCTATTGTAACTGAAATGTTAGACAAAAGAAATCAACTGTCTAGCGGTACTAATGGCCATTTCTTTTCTGCTACTCGTGCTTTTGAAAAAATAACAGATGATTCTTTAGTAGTTAAGTTTTTAAATCCTGATGTACGCACAACAATTATGGACTATAACTTTCAAGCAGGTAAAGCTTTAGCTAAAAAAATAACTCTGGGGGTTTCAACTGAAGAACGATTTATAGATAAATGGGTAAATAGCATAGATGCTGATATGCGTAAAGCAGGAAAGCCTTTAACCAAAAGAGATAAACAAAATATAGTAGACCTTTATCGCACAGCAACAGGAGAAAATTTAACTCGCTATAGTCCCGAAGTTCAAAATATTGCAGATGCTTATACTTTAACTACTAGAGTTGCATTATTAGGAGGAGTTACTTTAAGTAGTTTAACAGAAATAATGGTCAACTTAGGCAGAGCAGGATTTAGAAATACAGCTAAAGCTTTTGTAGAAGCTAGTGAAATAGGATTTAAAAAAGCTACAAAAGACATTCACTCTGAACTTCAAACTCGTAATGGCTTAACTGCTAAAGAAGCTTATAGAGAATTTCAAAAAGTTAATATTGCAATGGAACAATCAGCTACGCCTACTGATGCAACACATCGAATAGGTGGTGGTGATTTAGTTAATGAAAAAATGCAAAGATTTAGCAATAAATTTTTTAGAGTTACTTTGTTAGATCAGTGGACAAAGTTTGTACAACGTGTTTCTTTTATTGCAAGTAAAAATTTTATTGAAGAAAATTTAAATACTTTAGCTAAACATGGTAGTTTAAAACCTACTAAAAAAATAGAAAGCATTATGGGCGAACTAAACGAGCTAGATATAAGCCCAGAGCAAGGCGTTGAATGGATAAAAAATGGTGCTAAACGTAGTGATAAATTTTATCAAAATATTATTAACGGCTCAGCGCGATATACAAATCAAGTTATTTTGCATCCTACTGGCATGTCTGGTAATAAACCAATGCTACATGCAAAACCTACTACTACAATATTATTTCAACTTATGGGATATCCTGCGGCATTTACAAACACCGTATTAAAAGGAGGATTTCAAAGGTTAGTTAAAGACCCAACAAGAAATGGATTTAAATTAGCTTCGACAGCTTTTTTAATGACAGAAACTGCACGTATGACTAACTGGATTAGAAGTCGTGGAGAAAGCGAAAAAAATAAATCAACTGAAGACATATATAAAGCGGCAATTGCTAGGTGGGGAGGTTTTGGTTTAGCGGCTGATCAAGCTATGAAAGGTGAAAAAGCTTTAGATTACAACAGAAGTGTTGGTGCTACTATAGCTACTTCTTTAGGCGGCCCTGTTATTAGCGATTTAAATACTTTTTTAAGTCGTGGGCCTGTACAAACTGCACAACAAAAAGTGCCTTTTAGTTCTTTAGGTAATGCTATAGTTGGCAAAGAAAAAATGAAAGAGTGGAGAAAGCTTGCACGACAAGCCGATACTGGAATTAAAGAAGCTTTAAATATAGAAGAAGAATATAGAGCAGAATTTAACAAAGGCGGCGAAGTTAATGTGCCTAATGCACCTATTGAACCTGACGAGCGCATTAATAAACTTACAGGTCTTCCTTATAACTATGAAGCAGGGTCAGCTTATATGGATGAAGATGATCCACTTAAAACACAACGCGGTGGTTTTGTAATAGGTGGCATAGTAAAGGGCGCGACTAAACTAGCTTCAAAGGCTTTTTCGACTAAAGGAGATTCTGGATTTTTTAGCATGGCTGAAAAGAAAGCAATGGACTTAAATCAAAACAAAGGTTCAGGCGATCAGTTTATTAGCTTATTAAAGAAAAATGGCGTGACCGAAGATGAGCTAGAGTTTACAGGATTTAGTGACGAATTTGCAGGCAAGCCCAAAGTTACTAAAGAAGAGGTAGTAAGTTATTTAAATGTTAATCGTTTAGATGTTGAGTCGCGCACAGGAAGACCTTCAAAGTTTGACGAAGAAAAGACGTTTAACAGGTCTGATTTTTTTGAAGATGTTGCTGATGATCCGTATGCATACCTAGATGATGATGTTCCTGTTGATGATTTTTTTGAAGATATTGCTGATGATATAGATTTAGAAAGAGAGTTTACTCCTATAACTGAACACAAAGAATATTCTTGGGAAGGGCTCGACACTCAGGACTATAGAGAAATTACATTAAGTTTGCCAAAAAATAAACAAAGAGGAAAAGAAATTTATACTACAGATCATTTTCCTGATCAAGAAAATGTTGTGGCTCATGTGCGCCTTGCAAATATTGTAACTGCTGATGGAAAAGAAGTTTTATTGCTTGACGAACTTCAAAGCGATGTACACAAAGCAGGTAGTAAGTTTGGGTACATGAGTAAAAAACAACAGAATTTAAAAGCTCAACTAGAAAAACGCAGAATAGCAATAGTTGAAAAACTAAAAGAAACTGAAGGAAAGTTAGTTAGGGCTGATTTAAACATATTTAAAACCGAAACAGATAACCAAGAAATAGCTCAGTTAAAAGCTGAAATGTCTAGATTAACAGAAAAACGATCAGAATTATTAGACGAAGCATTTGCTCAACTTACTCTCAATGAAAATAAAGTTCCTGAAATGCCCTTTAAACAACGCAAAGGTTCTGGGTGGGCGCAATTAGGAATTAAACGCGCTCTAATAGAAGCGGCTGAAAAAGACTACGACACTCTTGCTATGACTACAGGACAACAACAAGTAGACCGATATGCTGAAGCTATTGAAGACTCTAGTGGTTTTTACAAGCGTTATGACAGGGACTACATTAAAATACTAAATAAGTTTGGCGCTAAGTATGGTCAAAAAGTAGAGATGATAGAGGTCTTACAAGGCGATGATATTGTAGAAGTGCCTAGTATAAACTTAACTGAAGAATGGAAGAATGATATTCAACGAGGACTACCACAATTTAATAAAGGTGGTAAAGTACTAAAGAAACTAAAAAGGAACTGTGCATAAATGAAAGACGATTTTAAATATTTTAAACTCTCAGACTTTGATTGCCAAGAAACAGGCGAGAACAAAATGGACGAGGGCTTTATACAAAAACTAGACCACTTGCGAGAGGTGTGTGGCTTTCCGTTCCATATAACTAGCGGCTACAGGAGTTCCAACCACAGCATAGAAAAAGCAAAAAAAATTGGAGGCACACATACCCGTGGGATTGCCGCCGACATCTATGTCAATGGTGGACGACAGCGTATGCAAATAGTTAGACATGCCTGTGCAATGGGCTTTGTAGGCATTGGAGTTGCAAAGGCTTTTGTGCATGTAGATATGCGAGATGATTTTAAACCAGTACTTTGGTGCTATTAATTTTAAACACTAGGAGATATAAAAAATGTCAGAGAAAGGTATTGTAATCCCAACATGGGCCATTCCACTAGTAGTCAGTTTATTTGTCGGTGCTATATCTTACGGTGCGGCACAGGCCAATGCAGAAACAACTACTAAAGAAGTCAAGCGCATTGAAGTAATAGTCAAAGAGACTGCTAAGAAGGCCGCTGAAAACGGACAAGCACAAGCTGTAACAGAAACTAAGGTTGACGCTATTGTTGAATCATTGGCCCGTCAAGAAAAAATACAAGAAAAAACTAACGATCAAATCTCTGCGTTAGTAGCGGCTTTACTAGCTAAACAATAATGAAGATGGTGTTTGCTCTATTGTTTTTCGTAAGCGGCGAAGTAGTCGAGGAACAAACACAATATTATTTAAAGAAGTCACATTGTATTTATATGTGTCAAGAACTATCAAGACCTAGCAACAAGTACGAACCTGTTGACTGCAAGTGTCAGGTTCAGTGGGTCGATGTAAATAGTACGGTAATACGATGAAACAATTAGTGTTTGCATTAATGCTTGAAACACTTACTGCTGACGGTCTTGTAATAGAGACAGAAGAGTATGGTGTATGGGCAGATGTAAACAAATGCACATACTTTAGTAGAAGTATAAGTTTACAAGGAGTTGAAGGTACAGCAGGAATTACATTTAAAGAAGCATACCCTGTACCTGTAAGGGCTTATTGCAAGCCTAAGTACGTAGACCCTCAAACAACGGAGATATTTGAATGATTTCAGGTCAAGATTGGTCGGACAGCGCAACATGGTGGGGTCTTGCATTGGCAATGATTCTTTTAGGGTTGTGTATTTATGCAGTAATTATTAGGTGAAATTATGTTAGAACAATTAATAGGGCCAGTGTCAGGACTCTTGGACAAGTTCATTGAAGACAAGGACAAGAAGGCGGCACTAGCACACGAGATAAGTACGATGGCAGAGCGACACGCTCAAGAGCTTGCCAAGGGTCAGTTAGAAGTTAACAAAACTGAGGCGGCGCACAGGAGCTTGTTTGTTTCTGGGTGGCGGCCCGCTGTTGGATGGTGTTGTTGTATGGCCCTGCTGTATAACACAATTTTATCGCCAATACTGGGCATATGGTTTGTTGTGCCGGAGGTTGATGCTTCATTACTAACACCTGTCTTAATGGGCATGTTAGGTTTAGGAGCTATGCGTACAGTAGAGAAAACAAAATCAGTAGCGAGGAATAGTTAATGCCTGCAAAAAAGAAATCAACAGTCAACAAGGCGGGTAATTATACCAAGCCTACAATGCGTAAGAACTTATTTAACAAAATTAAAGCAGGTTCTAAGGGCGGCAAAGCAGGACAGTGGAGCGCACGAAAGGCTCAGATGCTTGCCAAACAATACAAAGCTAAAGGAGGCGGGTATAAATGAAAGTTAAAGCACCTAAAGGCCATCACTGGATGAAGCAGAAAGATGGTACAATGAATCTAATGAAGCACACTGGCAAGTTTGTTAAGCACAAGGGCGCTTCACTTGAGGCTAATTTTAAAGTACAAAAGGTTCATAAGAAATAATGGCACTTAAAAAATCTCAAAAGTCTTTAAAGAAATGGACAAAGCAAAAGTGGACTACTGCATCTGGAAAACCTAGCAGTAAAACTGGCGAAGTCTATGCGCCTAAAAAAACTATACAAAAACTTAAATCAACTGCGGCAGGTAGAAAGAAACTTGCGGCGGCTAATAAAAAGAAAAGAGAAGCTACAGCCAAAGGAAAACAACACGCTAAGCATGGCCTTCATAAAGGAAAGAAACGATGAGAGAAGACTACAAGAAAGGCGGTAAAGCTAAAAAGAAAAGAGACCCAAGACTAGAGAGGGCAGGAGTTAGTGGATTCAATAAACCGAAACGTACCCCCAAGCATCCAAAGAAAAGCCATGTTGTCGTGGCGAAAGAAGGTGACAAAATCAAGACGATTAGGTTTGGAGAACAGGGGGCAAGCACCGCAGGAAAACCCAAGGCGGGTGAATCTGACCGTATGAAAAAGAAACGAGCCTCTTTCAAAGCTCGTCATAGAAAAAATATAGCTAAAGGCAAAATGTCTGCGGCTTATTGGGCTAACAGAGAAAAGTGGTAGACTATGAAGAGGATGTGGACACTGTGGGCTTTAAGCCTAGGCGAAACAGTGGATAACACATCTTCTGATGCCCATACTGTAGCTGTAATAAAGACAGTACTGGTTGTTATTAATTTGTTTTGTTGTTTTTGTATTATATACAATACGTTTGTAGCTTAATTTACAACATGATTAAGCGCACTTAACTCTGACTCCAAAAACTCGTGTATCTTTTCTAGCTTAGGCTTAGTCAGCAAGACTATTTTACGCATGAGTTCTAGTTCATCATCTTTAAAGGCTTTATGCATATCCTTTTCGGGAATGCCGCTCATTTCTGTAACGACATGCCCGTCAGAATTTATCAATATCTTGAATCCTAAGACATTAGCTTCTTTAGATTTCACAAGCACCACCTACACAAGCCAACTCCTGTGAGCCTGTAGTATTGTCCTCCTGTTCAAAGTCTCCTAAGTCTTCCCAATCAACGCCCTTTGGCATAGAAGCTAATAGCTTTTTATATTTATCGACATCTATGTCCTCATAAGGAGCTTGCTGATATACATGATCACTGTATGGAAGTAAGCTAATCCCGCTACATAAATCAAAGTTCTCCCAAATCCACTGTGCTACCTGAAGAAACTCATCGTCTGTATAATAGACTGTGATGCTTGGTTTGTGTTCACACCAATGGTTCTGATATGTTTTCCACAAAGCTAATTGTTGCATAGCTCCAACTTGTTTAACTGTTGTACTAGTCTTAGGAGACTTCACAGGAAAACTAAACACAACTGAAGACGGCGACATAACGTCTTGCTCTACTGGGAATCCTGCTTGCTCCATAAAGACTGCAAGTGGGTCTTTCTTATCTGAACGTACTCGTCTAATGTAGTGCTTAGAAAAACGAGGATGAATACCAGAGGCACTATCAACAAGCTGAGATACAGTACCGCTTGGCTTAACACAAGTAATAGCCACAGACTGATTGATTCCAAGCTTCTCAGCCCACTTCTTATTGGTTTTAATAGCGACATTCTTTAGCTCCTCTAGCCACTGCGCTGTTTTGTCTGACGACACCCCCAAAGTAGGATGATCCATAATTCCTGTCATGCTTAAACCTAACAGTGCTTCTTCTTCTGTGTTGCGCTTCCAAACATTCCGCAAGTAACGGAAGTCTGTAAGGGTTGCTTGTAGTGTGCCTATAATAGCGGCTGTTTCGACTTTAGATTTAAGAGTCTTTAAAGTATCATCAGACCGTATAACTACCTCAGACAAGTTACAAAACTGATTACTGCGTAGTATTATCTCACTGCACGGGTTAGTACCAAAGTCTTGCTCAGAATCTCTACGACCATTAAGGCTTGCAACCTTCTGTGCCGCAACACGACTAAAGATACCACGCTCACCCGCTTTAGATTCATACATGGTCTGCATTTCATTTAAAAAAGCTTCAAAGTCAGGCTTCTCTGTATACGCTACGCTGTTGTTTGCTAGTCTTCTTTGTCCCTCGTTCTCCCACCACTGACCGTTCTTAGCTCTAGCCATGCGCTGATCAGTTAAATTAGATAGGCTTATGAGTGCTGAACGCCTAACGCCGCCTACAACTACAATGTCTGCAATCTTACACACAACATCGTGGCACTCTAAGGATGTTAGCTTACGCCCTGAGGCTTTAGAGAATACACCTACACAAAAGTTAAATAAATCTATGAGTGGTTCTGGCCCTGATGCACGACCACCAAATGTTTTAAGTCTTTCTCCCGCACCACGCACCTTACTCATGTCCCACTTAGGAATCTTACCTGCGTACAACAAACTAATTAGTTCTCTAAATGCAGAAGCCCAACCAATCTTACTGTCAGCAACAACAATCACAGTGTCTGTAGGGTGAAAACTCTCAGCAATCTCAGGCAGTTTGTTAATGAAGTTGCGCTCTACGCTAAACCCAACACCAGTACCACACATAAGCACATACATAAGCTCGTCAAAAGAACGAGGAGAATCTATATGCAAGTAACTACAGTTAAACCCTGCTACATTATCTTTGTCCAGTGCTTGGCCCGCTGTCATCATGCACCTCATACTAGGCATAACTTCTAGGCCATGTATTGCATCATATAGTTTTTTGCCTTCTTTAACTGTGATCTGTTCACGGTCTCTCCAGAACTGAACATAACGATAGACTGTTTCTTCCCACGTTTCTCTTCGAGTTTGTTCGGGTAGCCACCGTGCGTATCGTGACTTGTGTATAAACTGTTGGTACTGATCCATTGTTATTCCTCTGTAAAATGTTTAATGTTTTTGTTTTCTTTACGCTTAGTTTCTTTTAGTTTAGAAGAACTCTGAATCTTTTTAAACTTCTTCTTCCTTAAAAAACTATCTCTTCTTTTATCTTTACGATTAACTTCTTCCATCTTTTTTCTCTAATAACTCTACTATTTTATTTAAATACCATATAGCTTTACGTGCATCCTGTACAGGCTTGTCTTTGTTAAACAACCTAGAGCCTGTATACTTTAACACATTGCCGTGGCAATAAACAATAGCACCTTCAACACCTAGTACATCTACAATGTAATCAATAGTTTCTATACTTCCGTGATTGTAATGCGGAGGATGGTCAACCGCCTCAGTAATAGCAGAGGAAGCTTTACTCCAACCTCTAGTAGCTCTGTCCCACTCTTCGGGTGTAGCATCATTAAGTCTAGCCATATCTTGTTTCATTTTTAAGTACTCTTCTATTTCGTTAGTCATCAAAACTTTCTCTCTTCTTTACGTTGATCCAGTTGTCAGGTATGCTGTCTTCACTGAACCATCTAAAGTCATTAGCACTAGCCCACTCTCCGTGGCTTCTTTTAGTTCCGTCCTTACGCCTTTTAGCTTGAGGCATAGGAGCGTTAGGATTAGCAAATAAAAATACTAGTTCTTTATCTTCAGGCAATACTTTTTTTATCCAAATGTATTTACTGTACTCTGCGTAGTCCCAAAATCTACCTTTAGCTTCAAGTAATATTGTCTTGCCCTCAAGAGTTCTAATAAAATCTGGTTCATAGTAATGTTCTACAACGTAGTTAATTTTATCTACATGAAAACTCCAACCATCTAGGATACCTGAGTGTAGTTCGTACTCCCAATTAGAATCATATCCTGTAACTACTTCTTTTTCAACAGGACGTTTAACTCTAGGTTTACGCAAACCCTTTTTAATTTTTTTACTCAATGTATTGTTGCCCCTTCTCTGAGAGAGATTTCAATTTCAATTAGCTCTTTAAGAATATACCATATTTCTAAAGTTATATTATCAACATGACCGCCTTCATTCATCATCCACTCACTTAAAGAATATATACAGTCTTGCAAAGTTAAGTCTTGTTGCTTATCCATTGGATATCCTTCAACGTAATATCAACAATGGCTGTCTGTGGGAACTTAGAAATGATAGTTTTTATTTTATTTCTAATCCACTTAGGATGATATGCATTTAAGTATATAGTTCTTTCGGCCATAAAGTGAGTTTGTGTAGGCATAAAATCTAAACAGTTTTTAATAGTTATTTTACTGGCTTCTTCCTTAGACAACAAAGAAGAAAGCCACTCTACCATTATTAGTTTTGATTGCTTAGATATTTTTTTAGACTTTTTACGGTTCATAATAACTCTTCTACTTTAGGTTCAGATTCAACATGAGTAAGATAAGATAGGCTGTTAGCATACTTAAAGACTCTTAAACCTTTACCATTGTTAGAATCTTTATGACATTCAAACTTATACTTACACCAAGAACAGCCTTTAGGTAATTTAAGATTTCCTTTTTTACCATCAGGGATAGGATTATAACATAGCTCTGGGGGAGTGTCAACATTTAATGCGCTAATAGTATTATTTATTTTTGTATTAATATTAGGCTTATCTAAATCTTCAGGGCGGTGCATACATAACTCACCGCTTTCTTTATTGATAACTAAGAACCCACCGTTGTCTGTCCCCTCTGCCGCCTCATACCCTGCAAGTTGACCAAGGTATCCAAAGGGATCGTCCTGTGCTAAGCGGCCCTGCTCAAATTTCTTAAACGCAAAGTTAGATGCAGACTTAATATCTACAACTTCTCCTTCAATTTTACAATCCATGTGTCCTAGAATACCATCTACATCTACTTCTTTCTGTTCGTCAGTTACTTTGTATTTAGCCATACGTACAAGCATAAGTACTATTTCTTCAAGCACATGACCATAAAGAAATTTAATTTGAGTAGGCCCATTGACAGAACCACGGCCATCAGGATCACGTTTCTCATACCACAACTGCCGGATAGGTTTTCCTATATTAGACATACGCAAAGTAAAATCTTTGTTGCGCTCAGAAGGAGCCGCCCAAGACATCAAAGCTTCCTTAATACCTGACAATGTATTATCAATGTCTTCTTCTGTAAGCGGTAAGGGCGTACCATCTGACAAACCTTCAAGGTGTTTGTAGATGTCAGGCACTACATTATTAAGACTCATTGGGCATATCCTTTATGATAGTTTTAATTTTATTTAAAGAGAGCTTAAACCATTCTCCTCTGTTATCGCATCCCGTGTCTGTAAGTTTATCGTGTACTAATTTTTCTGTTTCTTTTCTATCAGCAAAAAACTCAGAGTATTCTAATTTAAAATCACGCCAAGGACTAGATGTTTGATAAGTTCTACACCTATCCTCTGCATCTACAGCCATGCCAACCTTGTACCAACCTTTCCATGCAGGGTTAGATACTACATAGATGTGGCCTCGTTTTACTTTATCGTACTTATTATAGACTGCCTGACCTATAGAGGCGGCTAGTCTTTTAAGTTTATTTTTTCTATTCTTAATTGTATCACAAGCGTTGCAAATATAGTTACACTTTTTAAGATTAGAAGCGTAAAAGTTTTCTTCTGTTAAGGGAACATTTCAATGATTACAGGTTTTATTGTCTTTCATAATAGTCTATAGCCTCTATTATTTTGTAATCATTATCGTCTTTAAAAGTTCCAAGCTTCAAAGGGACTACTTCTCTGTCTCCAAGGTGCATTGATATTCGTCCTGAGACTAAGTATAGACACTCTACTAAAACAATTTCATTGTGTTGTATTGCTCGTATAGCAACCATAGGTGATTTTCCTTTAGGTAGCCTGAAAAGTCCACCAGTAGAAGTATTATACCTAAGATGAACATAGTTTTTAAGTTCTATTAATCTTGGTTCAGTGTGTTTCACTCCAGTTCTCCCCGACTTTATAGTCTCCATCTAATGGACAGTTAAGTTTAAGAATACACCCTGCTTCTTTAATAGCCCGTACTCCTGCTTCGCCTACTGCTTCGGCATGATCAGCGTGACACTCAATCTGCCATTCATCGTGTACATTAGCTACAAACTTAGCATCATATCCTAATTTATTTATCTTATCATTAAGTATTATTAAAGCTTGTTTCATTGCTATAGCTCCATCTCCTTGGAGTAAAGTGTTTAATGCTGAATGCTCAGAGCGTACAGTAAGTCTACGGCCATCTAATGCTTTGACGAATCCGCTTTTAGCTTCTCGCTGTACTCTTGACGTAAGAGATTTAAATGATGGGAGACCAGCAAAGAAGCGTTGTCTAAGTCCTTTACCGCTTTCTCTGCCTCGGCCAACCACTGACCCAAGTTTTGCATCTCCTGCTCCGTAGAGCAGTGCATAGATGAAAGTCTTAGCCTGATTTCTTGATTCAAGTCCCGCAAGTCTTTGATTAGCTGTGTGTATGTCGCCGTTGAGTATTTCATTTGTATATCCTTTATCGTTCATGTGATGTGCTAGCATTCTAAGTTCTAAACCAGAGGCATCAATACCTACTAGCTTGTGATCTTTTGGCACAGTCCAACAACTTCGGCACTCTTTACCGTAAGGTGCAGTAGAGCTTGGTATCTGTGCTGTGTTGGGGTGAGAGTGTGTCATTCTAGAAGTTACTGCTCCATTAGGATTAACATAACCATGAATCCTACCATCGTCTTTAACTTCTTTCATCCAAGAGTTTACTTGTGCTAGTCTCTTTTGTAACATTAGATACCTAGCAATCATAGCGGCTTGTGGAATATTCTTAACCCTGCTAAGAGTACTTTCATCAACAATTGGTTGGCCTGTAGGTGTCATCTTTTTAGGCTTCCATCCAAAAGCTATTAAGTATTCTCCAATTTGTTTACGTGAACCTAAGTTAAATTCTGTATAAGTTTTACGAATAACTGGATCATTGAACATTTCTATTTCAGCATACTCAGCATCAGTAAGCCTAACGCCATTACCATCTTGATCTACTGCTGTCTTAGCTATAGTTCCTGCTTTTGTATACTTAGGTTTTAAAACTTGAGTATGTACAGTTGGCTTAAATTCTTCTCTGACTTCAGCTTCTACATTACCTAAAGAATCACTAAGCTCTGCTATCAGTGACATACATGATCTCTGATTAATTAAAAAACCATTTACTCTTTGTTGATGTATAATTTTAGCAACTGAATGTTCGAGTCTTACGGACATTGGGCTAAACCCTTTAGACTCTAACCGCAGATGGTTATAAACTAAAACATTTAAACGAACATCATTAAGACAATACTCTAGCATCTCAGGAGTGTAGTGATCCCACGCGCTTTCTTCTTGCCCGTAGTCTCCTTTGCGAAAGTTAAGTCGATAACCCCAACTTTCTAAACCGTGTCCCCCCTCTCTAGTAGGATTAAACAAACGAGAAAGAACTAAAGTATCTACAAGTTTAATATTATATAGATCAACTCCTGCAATATCAAGCACTACAGGTAAGTCATAACCAATAATATTATGTCCAATAAGTTTGTTAGCTTTTGCTAAGAACTCATAGCCTTCTTTTAACTGTGCATTGTCGAAACAATATTCTACATTAGTATCTACATCAATAGCTACAATACAAAATATTTCGGTAGGCGTTAAGCCATTAGCTTCTATATCAAATACTAAATTCATAAGACTTCTCCACAATCATATTCATCAACTTCATTAAGTCTACCTGTTTGGCTATCGTATTTCAAGTAGCCTGCTATCCCTGTCTCGCCACTAAAACGATTCTTTAAGATACGGACAATAGTCATATTGCGTTCTTCAGGATCATCTGCTTGACGATTACCTTCAAGTGCTATTGCAATATTACTAAGCTGAGCAATCGCATTAGAGCCTCTTAAATCTCCTAGTCGTACACGACCACCCTCTTCGTGCGAATCTCTACTACCGCTTGCTTTACTTAGGTGACTGATAGCTATAAGACTTACGCCTGTTTCTTCTACTACCGCTCTCAAGCTGTGCATCACAGCATCAATAGCTTTACGTTCATCGCTACCAACGCCCATCGCCATCCCTACAAGTATGCTGATATGGTCTAAAACAATTACACCACAGTCTTCTGCCTTGGCTAGATATTTTATTTTATTTAAAACACTATCCATATCAAACTTGCCGACATGTTTAAGGAATAAAAATCTACCGCCGCTTAGTATATCTTCAAAAGCTTTTTGTTTTTCTTCCTGAGAAATACTATTTGCAAGCTTTGGTTTGCGATAAATATTGTTTGGGTCTTTTAAGATATGCTTCATCATCTGTTCTTTAGTAGGAAGATGTAGTAGTTTGTTAGCAGACAGCGACATCAAACCAAGGGCGGCTGTAGCTACACTTTCCTCAAGAGAAAGGACTCCAATCTTTTCATTGGTATGCTTGAATATTTCTTCTTGAAGTTGTTTAACTACTGTCGATTTACCGACACCTGTTCCTGCTGTAAGAGTTATAAGCTCAGCCTTACGCATACCATACAGCATAAGATTCAAACAGTCCCACGGATAACTACAGAAAGGCATTTCTAAATCAGCCATAACTTCATCGCGCAGTTGACTGCTCAGTACAATACCATCAGGAACAAATCTTTCTGCTTGCCACCAGACTTTTATAAATAATGATTGTTGATTAGCTTTTAAATAATCGCAAGCATCTTTATAACTATCTTGGTGTTTAACTATCATTGTCTTGCCGCCAAACAACTCAGCAACTTCTAATGCAGACTTAATTCCTACATCATCGTTATCAAAACATACAACTATATTTTCATAACTGTCTATCCACTCATAGGATTCTTTACAATCTTTAAGTGCAGACGATCCTGATTTAACAGATACTACAGGATACTTGCTACCCTGCATTTGATAGGCGGCCATTGCATCTAACTCTCCTTCAACGATAGTAAGATACTTGCCTCCTTTGGAGAAAAGATTTTGTCCGAACAGATCACCTTTCTTGCCATCACCTACCCAAGCAAAGTCTTTGTTCTCTGTCTTTCTAATCTTGGTTCCAGACAACTCAGTCCCCTCATAATAAGGATAGTAGTGTCTAACTATAGAACCGTTGCCTGCTTTAGAAACTTGAACACCATATTTCTTAGCAGTTTCTTTTGATATTCCTCTATCAGCAATAGCGTCATAACATTTAGATTGGCTAAAGCTTTCTGATTTATGTTGATACTTTTGTATATCCTTTACAGTATCGGGTTGTACTTCCGATGTATCATATTGTTTAAAATAATGGCGGCAACTAAAACAAAACCCCGCTCCATCTTCATCGACAGAAACGGGGTCAGAGCCACCACATACATTACAAGGTAAACGGTGTTTCACAAAGGGCATAACTATTCCTCAGTTGTATTTCCTTCTTCAGTTATAATAGCATCATCAACTAGATGCTCGTCCATACTACTTGTCAAAGTCATAATAGATGCACGGGCCAGTGTAACATTTAACTCAGCCTCTCGCAATTTACCTTGTGCATTTACCAGTACTCCGAACACTGACTGACCTTCAGGGGACAGTTGTCCCACATCGTAAGTCACATCATCTTTTATGTAAGTATACTGCGGTGCGTCACTCATAATTCATCCTCTATGTTATCGTCTTCTACATCAAATTCAGACCCATCAGGTGAGCCTACTTCTACTAAGTCAAGTACTTGCATAGCTTGAAAATCTAATCCTCTAAAGTCTTGACCTTTCCAATTAGATTCCCACTCTTTGTATTGTATTTTGACTAATGATCCATTGCCAACCCTCTCGTCCATAGGATTTTTAAACCTATCAAAAAGTTTAGGAGCAGAACGTATCATTCCATTTGGCCCGTTGACTTTACGTTTAATAACTACCGCAGAGCCTTCGTCCATCTCTTTTACCGTGAATCCTCTTGATTTAAAATCATTTGCAGTATCATCATCTACTACTAGGTTCACTGTATACACTGGTTCATAATTAGTATTAGGGGTTGTTACACTTGCCCAATACGCTGTGCCTTGTACTATAGCCATACTTCTATACCTCGTTTAGTTAAATTGAATGTGGATATTACCACAGTTTTAAAACACTGTCAAGCATTATTTATTGCCGAAACTATCTAAATCAATATTTAGTTTATCTCCATCTTTAACAAAGATACCATCGACCATCATACCTTTTCTATCTTTGATGTCGTTGTAAGCATACTCTAAACATTCATAGATTGTCAAATTATTTCGGACTGCTATGTTAATTAAGATTACAATTATATCTCCTATGTCATCTATAATAGTTAAATTTTTGCAGACACTATCTGAAAGCTCTCCTACTTCTTGTATAAGTTTTAGCACCTGTGCTTTGTCATCAGAACCATCAATAAGATTTCTATCTTGATGCCAGTTAGCTACTTTACCTATTAATGCAGGGAGGTCTCTGTCTTCAAAAGTTTTCATATTTTATCTACCGCTATAAAAGTTATAATTCCTGCCACTATAACTGCAACAAGTATTAAACCTTTCCAATCATCAGCGTCTTTGTAATCAAAGTTGCTCACCTTCACTCTCCTTTTTAAGTTCTGAAATCATTTGTTCTGATACAAACAAAAGTTTTATTGCATATACACACGCCGTCATACAAGCTATTGTTAATAATAAATTCATAATATTACATCCTTAAAACTAAAATAACATTTACGATTGTCAGCAGTACGGCCAACACAACCATAGTCCTAACTGTCTTAATAAATCTAGACTCAAACTTACTTGTCATCTCTGTCTTCTCTTCTTGAATCCAATTTGCCACCTTGAACAAGGTATTGGAGCATACCGATTTCATTGAGTCTTTGTTTACGTTTATCTTTTCTAACACTTGATACCTCCTGATACTGTTGTTTAAATATTCGATCAAAGTTTTTATTGTAGCTTGAATGATCGCTCACCCTCGAACGATCACCCTTGCCACCATGATTAGTATTACTCATTAGTACTCAACGACCAAGAACCAATACGACAAACTTCTCCATATCTATTAAGAACTTTTAAAGTATCGGAAATAATATTATGTCCTTCCTTTCTAAGCTCAAAAATTCTTGCAGATATTCGTGTAATACCTAGTTCATTATATGCGTTAAAAGTTGTAATGCTTCTACCAGTTTTTAAATAATCTAATACTCTATCTTTTTGTGCCATGTTGCTTCTCCTTTTTAAGTTAATTAATCTTTCGCTTCATAAACTTGTCCAATTGTTATTATAACAAAAGGAAAAAGAATTACTACTCCTTCAAAGGATGCAACTCTAGTTCCAATCCAATCATTACTAGTTATCCATACTGGTCTAGTTTCTGTAAATTCTAGATCAATACCAACACCGTTACGTAAACCGATGCTGAATGTGGTGTTACCAAATAGATTTAATGTCATGCGCTCTTCTCCGTGTATGGCTTGATGTACTCGCCAATAGTTAAGTCAGACGAGGTGATGTGGTTTATAACTACAGCCCATTCACTTGGTGTCCAACGTGTTTTTTCACCACAAACTAAATCTAATATAGCGTTCTCTAGTTCGTGATCGCCTTTTTCAAAAATATAGCGCACCTTGAGATGCGCTTTAGAATTTAAGTTGAATGGTGCATCAGCTAACTTCATGCCGCTAACCTCAAGAACTTCTTAGAGTTTACTGCCTGTCTTATTACTTGCTGACGATCATTCTGGATTGATGCTATGTTGCGCTCACTGGACTGCCGAACAGCACCAAAGTGTGTTGACCAATCAGTCATCGCATTATACACAGCCCAATAGTTACAGCCTAAACGCTTTTTATATACCGCAGTGTATACTCTCCAGATATAATTAAGATTCTCGTTACGTCTTTTTAAGTTGTGTATAACATCGGCAGGGCTGTAACCACCATCAAGGCCGCTTGTATTTAGATTTACATTAAGCGCATCGGCAAAGAATTCAAATGCCGTCATATCACTTACCTCTTGACCCTGCCATTGTTGCCATAGCTCACGCTCTCTGTTGAAAACATCAAGGGACTTGACGATGATATTAGCACCATGCTCTATGTCTAAGGACTGTGTGTGCTTAGCCTTGTAGATTGCTACCTCGCCACTGACAAAGACCTGTAGATTTGTACACGCTGACTGTAAAGCGGCAACGCTAATCATAAACGGCCAAGTACCATCAAAGGATGATGTTGATAACAAACTAAGACTAGCTGTATCTCCGTCACCAGTTTGATAAGTATGAGCAGGGAGGTTGTACTGTACAAAACATCTAGCACCATC
>Ga0181387_1000054_pt1 | contig 22988 bp, 16 predicted proteins | sample 10SPOviralmetaG_FD_130119 | JGI IMG/M metagenome (GOLD analysis project Ga0181387, IMG submission 130119) | Marine viral communities from the oligotrophic San Pedro Time Series (SPOT) site, San Pedro Channel, CA, USA - 10 SPOT_SRF_2010-04-27 | ecosystem: Environmental > Aquatic > Marine > Strait...
ATTGCTCCATTTGAACCTAAGTTCTCCAAGATTACTGAGATTGGATACTTACTTAAATGTTTCTATCACTTACATACCAACTCACAATATGAAAACGCACTTAGGTATTCTGCAGGGTTCAATGGTTATATTTCAAATATTAGAGGCATTCGAGAGAACATGCTTTCCAAATCGGTAAATATTGCATCATTTAATGATAAAGATACCGTTATTAATGGTATGTATTATCCCGCATTGGTCAGTGAAAAACACGTGAAAAATGATTGTTCGTTTGAGAAAAATATCATTATTACTGGACCAAATGCTTCTGGTAAAACGACATTGCTCAAATCCGCTTCTATCAACATCATTCTTACACAACAGTTTGGTCTGGGGTTTTACGACTCGTGTTCTATCAATCCTTATACACATATTCATTCTTATTTGAACATTCCAGATACATCTGCTCGTGATAGTTTATTCCAGGCAGAATCTAGACGCTGTAAAGAGATCATTAATATTATTGATGAATGTGATGTTTCAAATAGACATTTATGTATTTTCGATGAATTATATTCTGGTACGAACCCCGATGAAGCAACAAAATCGGCATATGCTTTCCTTCTATACTTATCTAATAAATCCAATGTTAATTTCGCACTCACTACGCACTATCATAAGTTATGTAAGAAAATTAAAAAGAAACATAATATGCGTAATTATATGATGGACGTGAATACAGAGAATGAACGCATTGCTGAATATACATTTAAATTAAAGAAGGGTGTATCCAATGTTAAAGGTGGATTGTCTATTTTAGAAGAAATGAAATATCCAAAATCAATATTATCATGCATTTATAAGCAAAATAAACAACAAAAACATGATAATGATGATGAATAATTTTTACAAAATATACATATTAAAGTAATTTTTATATGTATATTACATAATGGTTAAGTCTTTGATTAATCCATCAGTTGAGTATAAGGAAACTAAATATGTAGATAAACCCGACCATAATACAGAGGCATCTTCATATGATATTATTTTCCGCGACATAGATCCTAACAATGAAATTACAGTCACTTTTGGTAAATTAAACGACACTTATATGTCTAGTGGCGTTTCTTATTTCCCAATGTATCTTGTTGTTGATGATAGCGTCAAGGGTAAAATTGGTCTTATCGAAATCGCATTTGGTAGTGAGAGAAATATTTTGGACGAAGATAATGAGATTGACCCTGAAAATATGCCCGAACCTTTACTCTTCAATTATGTTAATTCTAATTTTATAGATTCGTTTAAAAGTGAGATGTTGCATACTGATGATACAGATGCAAATACTACGAATAAGAAAACTTCTGGACTTTTGGATATGTTTGGATTTACTAGTAATGTGGAAGATAAGGATGATAAGGATGATAAGAAAGATAAGGATGATAAGGATGATAAGGATGATAAGGATGATAAGGATGATAAGAAAGATAAGGATGATAAGGATGATAAGGATGATAAGGATGATGAGGATGATGAGAAAGATAAGGATGATGAGGATGATGAGGATGATAAGAAAGATAAGGATGATGAGGATGATAAGGATGATCAGGAAGAGGATAAGGATAAGGATAAGGATAAGGATAAGGATGAGAAAACATCGTTTATGGATAGCATTTTCAGCGTTGTTGTTCCAAATAATAAACAGGACAATAATCAGGATAATAAAGAAAAACAATTGGAACCAAAAGAGAACAAAGCATCTGCTTTCTTCGAACAAGATGAAAACAAGAGCGTTGCTGCTTTATTAGAGGAAGAAACGAAGCAAGATGCAGAAAAACAACGAGATGATTTCAAAAGTTCTTCTTCAAATGATTGGATAACCACATTTATGAAAAATAAACATTATACAATACATGATAATGACGGTAGTGGTGATTGTCTGTTTATCGTTATCAGAGATGCGTTTGCAGAAGTAGGAAAGAATACAACTGTACCTAAATTAAGAGAACTCCTTTCGAATGAAGTTACGGATGAGATTTTTAATAACTATAGGACGGTTTTTTTAGATATGGATAATGAACTAGTCGAAACGAGTAAATTAGTAGATACTAATAAAAAAGCATTGAAACAATTAAAAGAATCAAATAATAATCCTAACATTAGCAGAGAACAGCGTGAAACAATTATCAATCAAGCAAAACAACACTCCGATGAAATTAAAAAACTGAAAAAGGAAAATCTTGAGAATGAAACATTTATGAAATATAATTTTGGATTTATGAAAGATATTGATACCATAGAAAAATTCCAAGAATATATTAAGACATCTAGTTATTGGGCAGATACATGGGCTATATCAACACTTGAACATAAATTGAATATTAAACTAGTGATATTTTCCGAAGAATCATATAATGAAAATTCATACGACAGTGTCTTGAATTGTGGAGAACTTAATAAAAATATAGAAACTTCGGGTTCGTTCAATCCCAATTATTACATTATGACAACTTATAATGGAAATCATTATAAAACGGTTTCTTATAAAGATAAGAAAATCCTCGTTTATCGCGAAATACCATATGATATTAAAATGCTTGTTATTAATAAATGTCTTGAACGCAACTCGGGCGTCTTTTACATGATCCAGGAATTTCGCAATTTAAAATCAAAAATGGGGATATCTCCCGATGAAGGTAAGAGAGAAGACAATAACGATGATAATATTAGTATGAATATAACAGATAATGAAAAAGATGTTATGATAGGTAACGAATTATATGATCCTGATATAGAGTTTCAGATATACCATAAATCAAATAATAAACCTCTGCCTGGTAAAGGTTCTGGAGAAAAAATGCCCATCGAGAGATTGGTTGACTTTAAAGACTTACGTAAATTCAAAGAATGGAGACGGAAACTAGATAATGACTGGACACAAATACCTTTTGATCTTGATGGATTGCGGTGGGCGTCTGTTACACATTACGTTGAAGGTTCCAAATTTAAAAAGGGGTTTCCTGATTTTTATAAGAAGTTCTCTATTAATGCAGATGCTAATGAAACAAAATTGAGTAGTGACGCCAAATTGGCAAAAGAAGTTGGCAATAAGAAAAAACATTCACTTCGTGAAAATAAAGAGGTTATTGATCCAGACTATTTCGGAGAACGTAGCGAGAAGGAAATAGAGGATGCTATACGTGCTAAATTCACCCTCAGTGAAGACGCTCGATCATTATTAAAAGCTACCAAAACGGCAAAACTAAGTAAATTTGTTAAGGGTTCTCCAAGTATTGAACAAACAACACTTATGCGCATAAGAAAAGAACTTATTCAGTAAATTTTATTTATTATTTACATACATTATTATGTAAATAATTCATGAAAAGAAATGTGTAATATATATATAAGTAAGTATATAATGTCTTTCACAGAGGAATCTATAAAATTACAAAAATTTATAAAATCATTTGATAAGTTCACAACAGAAAATTTAACAAAAACTCGTAAACTGGTTATTAAATCTTTTTTTGTAAAGATGAACTATTATCATTATAATAAACCACCTTGTTTAAACGGTCTGAATACAAAACAAGATTATAAGATTAAATATAGTAACTTATTTAATGCTATTCCTGAAAAAATACAAAACGATATAAAATCCAATTACACTACAATATATAAAACAACATATAAAATTCATTCAAAAACAGTGAACTATCACATTTACATAAAACCTAAGCAAATAACCACAAAAGAAATAGATGATATGATTTATAAAATGAATTTATGGTTATCCATTGCAGTTGAAATCGCAAATAATGCTTGTTCTGGCACATTAGACATCCATTTTTTCTTTACCGAGCATAAAAAGATCACACCTGAATATAATAAACCCATCGATAGAATACATGCAAATACGGCTTTTACAACGTCATGTTCTCCAGAGAATGAGATATACATCTATAGAAAGGAAGAATGGTTCAAGGTTTTTATTCATGAGTGCTTTCATTGTCTTGGGTTAGACTTTTCACATATGAATGTTGAAAACAGCAATAAGTTTATTAATGATCTATTCTCTACCAAAATTAACGATATTCGCTTATACGAAAGTTACTGTGAAACATGGGCAGAAACATTAAATCTCGTTTTCATTGCATTTATCAGGACAGTAACTAAAATAAATTACGAAGAAATGTTCAAAATGTTTCAAAATATGTTCAATGAAGAACTCACGTTCTCCATATATCAGATGACGACTATTCTTAAGAAACAAAATATAAAGTATTCGGATTTATTAATAAAGGATAATGCTAATGTGTATACGGAAAATACCAACGCCTTCTCCTATTATATAATTAAATCGATTAATATGTTTAATATGAATAAATTTATTTCATGGTGTTCTAAGAACAATCGCAATGTTATTGATTTCACGAAAAGCGATCGGAATATAGTGAATTACTGTTACTTTATAAAAAAACATTATAAAAATCCTAACTTCAATCGTGCAATCGAGTATATAGAAAGTCGTCCAAATAATCCTCTAGATACACTACGAATGACTGCCTTTGAGATTCTATAAAATTGATTTGAATAATTTATCTATAAAATTATTCAAACGCAGTATATTACAATTAAACAATGGGCATCCCTAAGTTGAACGCGTACCTAATGAACAATTGTTCAAAGCAGTCTATTGATAAGAAACATCTATCCACATTTTCGGGTAAAACCGTCGTAATTGACACTAGTATATATCTCTATAAATTTGCAGCAGGAAATGGAATTATTGAGTCATTGTTTCAGATGATTAAAACGTTTCGATATTATAATATCAAACCTATATTTATATTTGACGGTAAACCACCTGAGGAAAAAAAGGCTCTTATTTATAAACGTAATGATCTGAAGGACGAAGCAGAGATTAAGCATAATGCAGCTGAATCAGAATATGATGTTCTGTCCAGAAAGGTTGTTAAGACGAAATCGGATATTGAAAAAATGGCTACCCTCAAAGAACTCGTTAATACACTTCGTAAACAGTGTGTTAGAGTTTCGTGGAGTGATACAGAAAAAGCACGGCGCCTTCTTACTCTATGTAATGTTGAGTATTATAATGCAGAGGGTGAAGCAGATGAACTTTGCGTTCATATGGTATTGAATAAAAAGGCATGGGCGTGCGTAAGCGACGATATGGATATGTTTGTATATGGTTGCACTCGGGTTATGCGTGGTCTTAGTCTATTTAATCATACTGTTACATTCTATAATATCAATGGAATATTGCGCGAACTTGACCTACATATGACAGAATTTCGCAGAATCGCCGTCCTCTCTGGAACAGATTATAATATTGATCAACGCATTAATATAAGCGATACATTAAAACAATTTAATATTTATAAAAAGTTATTGAATAATAACATTTCGTTCTATGACTGGTTTGCTACTTTAAAAAATATAGACATTGATAATGATAAACTAACTAATATATATAACATGTTTTGTATTGCCAATATTCATATTCCTCCGAAACCCATATCTAATGTAAAGAAAGGTATGACCATGCACGAATTTCTACGACCGCACGGTTTTGTCTTCGCTTAATTTAATTAGATGACTATTCGTTTTATCTATCGTTGTTTCTTTCGCAACGGTCTTCACTATTTTTGGATAATATAAATCACGTTTGGAACCCGCATTTGATTGTTGTTGCATTGTAATACACTTATTAGAAAATTCGGAATCCATGTCGTTATAGTCCGGATTTTGTTCTTTCCATTTATTTAAGGTCTTCATGCTTTTACGTGATACTTCCTGTATACCCTTTTTAATTTTATTTCCATCCTCTTCGCGTTGCCACCTATTCTCATCCTTTATGTACATAGTTTCGCGTTTCACATCTGTACAATATATTGGTCTTTCATGCATACTTAATTGTCGTAGATTATCTAGAATAATTTTTGATATTCCGTTCACAAAACCTAATTGGGCATTGTTCTCCAAATCATCGTGTGATACATCTATCTTCTCTATAAACTCTGTAAAATTAATCGCCTGATTACAATTTTCATTTAAAAATATATTAATATTGAATTTATTATTATTCATATTACCATTTATAGTATTATTCGTCACATTTGTTGAACTATTTGTTAGTTCCATTATCATCTCTTTGAATTCTTGATTCTGTTTTATTAATGCGTTTACCATATCGGCATTTGAAATTGGGGGGTCTTTTGTCTTCACTATTGCGGTACTTTCTTGTTCTTTATTTGTATTATGTAGATGTTTTTTTGTTACATAATGGCGTTTCATTTTAGATTCGTAATTACAATAAAAATTACATGATGCACAATAAAATTGCCCGTTATTATCAGCTATTATGGTTTTTGTTATATTAATGGTCTTTTCTTTACATGTATCTATACGACTGTTTATGAAATTTTGTAAGATCATATTTCCAGATTTGATATTTTCTACAGAGTGTGTTTCTATTTCACTCATAGTCCAGTCTTCCCAAGATATATTTTCAAATAAATCTCGTGCGGATTGAAAAAAATTGTAATCACAAATCACTTTTTCGTCGTTTTGGACATTTTTGATCTCTGCCTTTTCTGCCTTTTTTTCTTCATTTATCGACATTTCATCTTCATTTATCGACATTTTGGTTTTCGTCATTATACCTTTTTTGGAGAATGATTTATTTTGTTCCCACTCGGTTTTATGTAAGTATTTTTTACTACGAATATTTGTTGTGGTGTTAAAATATTCATATTTTTCGTTATGGAGTGAAATATTAAGACTATATAAAATAATTACATTCATTGTGGTAATATATGATTAATATATTGTAAGATTACATATTATTTTTTTGTTAAAATATTTACTGCCCTAAAATTACCCTAAATGTCGATAAATTGAATTTTATCGACATTTTCAAGGGTTTTCATAGAAAAATTACAGAAAAATGGTTGTTACTGAAAATTATTTACTGCTTATATAATTATATTAAACCAGCATATATGCTTTGAATATTGTATTAATTATTTTTGTGATTTTTTTCATTTTTCATTTTTTTCTCTGAAAAAGTATTTCTTTAAAAATCAAAAATGGACATTTTTAAAATGTCCAAAAACGAATTTTCAAAAAAGAATCCAAAATTTATTTTTTCATTGATTTTGAATAATTATAAAAGTTCTTAGTAATTATTCTAGGAATCTAATCTAACACAGAGATAAATAAATTCATTAATATTCATTTTCACTCGATAATAGTTCGAATTTGTTTCCATACACCACGGAAATCAAAATAACATATTTCAAATTCGTCATGTTTTGACCAATTATGATCATAACATAATCCAACGCCCCAAAGTGTATCAAAGTAACATTCAAAGTAAAATTCTTTATCGTTATTAACATGTGTCTCATTAATGATCAATCTGCGACGATTTATAATTCTATCTAACATTGCGTAACGATAGTCATCCTTTTTAATAATTGATACAAAACTATTTTTGTGATACCGCATTATTCCAGTATAATCCATTATAATGCCGATTAATTCAAAAGGCATTTTTTTATAACTTTTTGAGTCTATAGCATTCATATATATATGTATGTAAAAGTATTTGAATTTAAATTGATTTATGATAAATAAAATATTATTTATCATATTTGTTATATTACTTAAGCAGAGACAGATGCAGCATCCGCCTTGATAAAGTGGTGCTTCATGTATCTCTGGAGGTTGAAGTAGGTGAGCTGGTCACCATCGGCAAGATTGAGAAGCTTCTTAAGCTTGGAGTCAGCAAGAATAATGCGCCCATTGTCCTTGTCCTGAAGGGAGTTAGCACGAATGTACTGGTTGATCTCCTTGCTGACCTCAGTGCGCGCCATCTCAACGCCGTCCTCCTTTCCAAGGAACTTAGCCAGATCCTTGGAGATGCGAGTGGGCTTGACGAAACCAGAAGGCTGACGGTTAGAGTTCGCCTTGCGCTTCTTGGAGTTCTTCTGAAGGGTCTTCATCTCGCGATTGACGACCTTATCAAGGAGCTTGTAATCCTGCTTGAGGGCAGCGATAATACCAGTGAGTTGCTGGATCTTAGCACCAAACTCCTGAAGCTTGGTGACAGACTCAAGAACAGCAACCTCAGGAACAGCGGTCGCAGGAGCGACGACGTTCTCAACGGGGGCAGTAACTGCCTCGGGGGCAGGGGTGGACTTCTTCTTGGAAGAGGTCTTCTTAGCGGGAGCAGAAGCAGTCTTAGCGGGGGAAGTCTTAGAAGCACGGGCCATTGTATAAGGTATATAGACCTTATTTTTTAAGTAGTTTAACGCATTAAATTAATAAATATTCCTAAATGTAACTGGGTAAGCAATGCCAAATGGGTTTTATATATGAATAATTTATACAATTTATTATTTATTTAAAAATGGGTTTAAAACAAGAGTGTTAAAATGTCATTTATTATGTTAACTTATTTGCTTAATCATAGTGTTGACGACGGTTAGCGAAGAGGCACAAAGAAGTCTACCTTGGTTGTATGAATCAACAATATGATAATTTATTTGCTTAATCATAGTGTAGATTCATACAACCAAGGTAGACTTCTTTGTGCGTCTTCACTCACCGTCGTTAACGATGTTAATATATAAATTGCACTCAATTTTTTGTATTCTACATTGATTGCAGTGTGAAACATATTCTCACATATCGTTATAACCATATGTTGAACACGTACTAGTGGCATAACAGCTGAAAAATTACTCGTAATTCCTTGATATTGAAATGGGTTAAAATAAGGACATATATTATGTTTTGTTTCAGGAGAGATACCTGCACGATAATTCCATAATTGATATATAAAACGTACGAATAATATCAATTTATTTCCCTCTAATTCTGTCATCCATTCGGAAGATGTATAATTTCCTACTTGATCTATTTCATAAAATAAATTAGATACTCGCTCTTCGAATGTTTTGTTGACGCGGATTCTATTTAATCGCGTTAGTTCTCTAGGTGCCTCGGTAACCGCAGATAAGTTAGAAATTAAAGTATTTTCTGTATTATTATTTTTTGGATAGTATATGCGATTTATTTTTCGCAATCGTCTTATATTTCTCATAATATTTCGAGGTATTGGTTTTCTGTTATACGGATTTGTTGCGTTTCTGTCTCGTTTTATTAATGAGTTTATTGAATTGAAATCAAATCCAAATATAAACCCATCTGTGTCTTTAAAACTGAAAAAATCTTTGATATGTATCTTTTCAAAAGGTTCTAATGTGTAAAAATCTGTGTCGTTTGTACATTTTCTATCTTTATGTGCCGGACCGTGTAATGGTACATATATCTGTGCTATCATTCGTCGTACATTTGTTTGTATCAAACACGCATTTTTATCATTATTGTATTTGTGTAGAATCCGATCTACTAAAATACTTTTCTTTCCTGTAACGTGTAACTTGTTTTTTTTGCAGATGTATTTTAAATCTCGTTGTTTATAGTCCATTAAATTGGGTTTACCTTCTTTATAATATCTATGCCAATTACAACATAATTCGTCATCCATATTTATCATCTTAGATAACACTTGCATTCTTATAAATACAATATAATATTCTATTTATATCTATAATAGTAAGTGTTTATTTTTACAATTCATACATGCAGGTGTATTATAAAATTGATTTAAATATAATTAACTCATGATAATGATAACAACAGATAATTTTATAATAATGAATGCTACAATGTCTTTTGTCGAGGTTCTTGTGAACTCCACATATAATAATGCCGGTATCAACGGAACAGATATATCAGATGGCGAATCTGTCACCAATATTGCTGAGGTATTATTAATAGTATTTATATTGTTTGCATTAATAATTTGTACTATAAAATCATCAGACGGTGATTCACCGGATACAGGAGCGCGCAACCGAGCACAACTCAGGAGAGCCGCGCGTGGTCAGGGAGAGCTTGCGGGAATTGTTTGATAACTGTATTTTATATAGTTTGTATTTGTGTTTTATGTTTTGTGTTTTGTGTTTTGTTAGCATATATGCTGTATTTTTTCTCTATTTCGATGATAATAATTTATAAAATTGATTTAAAGAGTAAATGCTTATAATAGTATTATACCAGCACTTTATCATGTCTTCTTTCAGTTCTAGCAAGCCCTCCACTCCCGTTGTCCTTGGTCCCTCTGAGTGGGACACTTCCGCAGTTAAGTTTCTGCCTCCTCGTGTTAACGACATGGGTGGTAAGGCAATCAATGTGATTAGTCGCCAGACCAATCGCTCTCTTCATATTACCACTCCTCTTATGATGACGTGGGGGATTTCGGATTACGTCAATGAGCACGGTGAATCGGATGGGAAGTTCAGCATTACTCTTAATTTCCCAAATGACGAGTATTCAACGGAGGCGACCAACGAGTTTCTTCAGAAGATGAAGGACTTTGAGAATAAGATCCTTGATGCAGCCGTTGAGAATTCCGAGCAGTGGTGGGGCGAGTCAATGTCCCGCGAGATTTGTAAGCATACATTCTTTCCTTTCCTCAAGTACAGGAAGAATAAGGAGACCAAGAAGTTGGACTATGACAGTCCTCCATCTGTTCGTGCCAAGGTTCCCAAGTATGGCGATAAGTGGAATGTTGAACTCTATGATACCGAGTCGAATCAGATGTTCCCCTGTGATGATCCGGACGCCTCTCCTCCCGACTTTGTTCCCAAGATGAGCAATATTGCATGTGTTCTTCAGTGTGGTGGAGTTTGGATCGGCGGTAAGGGTTGGGGTCTAACCTGGAAGATGGTTCAGGGAGTCGTCAAGCCTCGTGTTAATAACAGCATTTACGGGAAGTGTCAGATCCAACTTTCCACTGACGAGAAGGAGAAGATTAACAGCACTCCAGTTGTAAATAATGATGACGACGATGTCGTTGCTACCACCGATGCAGTTGATACTATTGTAGACGATAGTGATGGTGAGGCAGAGGAGGAGGAGACGCCCGAACCAGCACCCGTCAAGAAGAAGGTCGTTAAGAAGAAGGTTGCTGCACCAGTTGCAGAGGATGCACCTGCGCCCAAGAAGAAGAAGGTTGTTAAGAAGAAGGTTGCTGCCGCTGCCAGTTAAATCAAAGATATAGATATATAGACAATTAATATAAATTTTATGATAATATTTTTTTATCATAAAATTAAAGGTGAGTGTGTATGTGTAATACAATATTCATCAATTTTGTTACATCATATATGTCTTTTGCATTTCTGCGAGGCATTCCACAATTTTCTAATGTAAGTGACTGATATTCCTTCATTTTCAATTCTTCTATATTTAATTCAAATACTTTTTTACCTACATTGACTTTATGTATAGTTTTATTCCATATGTCAGAAATGGTCAATTCGACCTTTACGTGTATATTATTACATTCATCTATAAAATGATTGTCGTGTAGCACGGGATTACATTTTATATATATGTCCGAACACGATATATCATAAACCAGTTCGCGGTTCCAAAGTGGTATTATTAACTGCTGACCGTGTATACAACATTTATATACATTAAATTCCAGTAAATCGTCTATTGTTGGATTCAGAATTATTACTTCATCATTCCTACTTCTATCACCTATTATATTTTTTAATTTTTCTATCATATCATTATCTATATAGTCAAACAATCCATTATTTTGTGTAATTATATGATATATCTCATATAAAGTCCCCTTATCTATATTTTCTAGTATTTTTATTATTTTTTCCTCGCATTTATGTGATAACTTTTCTATGATTATATTGAACAAATTTGCACTTATATTCATACCGTTTTTCATATTCGTTGTGTCTTTTATAAAATCATATAGTAGTTCAGAATAACTATTGATTTTGTATTCTATTCCACGATGTTTACTAAGTAATTCGTATGCATTTTTTACATTTATAAATTGATCTTTTGCGTCTACTGACTTATTCTTATCGGGATGATATTTTAAAGCTTTAATGCGATACTTCTTTTTTATTAACTCTTCTGTTAATTCTTCGTTGTCCTTTATATCTAATATAATTCGTGCGGTTTTAACGTTCATAGTTATGTATTGTTGCTGTTATATAGAGTAAGATATTCTCTATATGATATATTGGTCTGTAATTATTATTATAGTATTTAATTGAAATGAATAAATGGTCTAATATATTATTAATTTTAGTTTGATCTATTTCTGTATCTGCTAATAATTTAAATAGAATATATTGAATGCTGTTTGTTATATCTATGTTATATGTTAATAAATCATAAATTAATTCACGAAACTCCATATATTTGATTTCCTCGTGATTATTCATGGATTTTATAATATTGTTACAGATTGGTATTATAATATTTTTATAAATTTTTGTTTTATGTTCAATGGTATTCTTAATTGTTTTGATATTATTGTATTCATCTAGGTTTATCTTGATTACTTCTTTGTTGTTTTCGTTGTTTGTAATGCCCATCAAATTTTTTGTTGTTGGTCTGGCTATATTTAATATCCTACTTGAATTAATTATATTGTTGGGTATAAAACCCAGTTCCTCGGTTATTAATATGAAATTAAGTCGGATATGGGAATGCTTTGTCGTATATTCCTGCATATAACTATAGAATATATCCAATAGTTCTGTATGTATTGTATGGAAATTTTTACACACTATATATCCGTGCTTCTCTGGTTTCGTAAAGACAATATCTACGATTTGTAGAAATACCTCATGCCATAATGTTTTTGAATTACAGCCTAATAGATTCATATCTATTTCATAATGGATATCGCTTATAAAATACGAATAATCGGTTTTATCTGTATTAATTGTGATGCGCGTTTGGTATTTCAGAGAACTTGGACTGTGTTTTTTTAACATATTGAGAACCTGACTGTATTTTCCAGAACCAGGAGGTCCATAAAAAATGGTGTTTCCAATATTCTTATTGGTTATGCTTTGGAATAAACAGTTCAATTCGGGATGCATATTATATTTTTCCAGTGCGCTCAAATATTCTTCAAATGTTGTTTCCTGATATTTCATTATGTAGTGGTTATAGATACATAATGAAAACTTTTTAATAGGATTTATTTGACGCATTACTTATCATTATTCGTATGTATTATTTATCTTGTGTGTTTTACATAACCAATTTATCAATTCTACCGCACTGCACGTCGTATATCCTTGGTTGAACTGTTTTATGTTCAAGAATTTCGGTTTTTTCATATGCGCCGTTTTATAAAAGACATATGGACCGTATTTTCCTTTACGTACACTGAAATCTGCATTTAATGTTCGCAAAATGCTCGGATTTGGTTTACCATCCATTATTTTTTTCAAATCCTCCATTGTGATATCGTTAATCGGTTTAGTGATTGTTGTAATACTTTTCTTTGTATCGCCATATTCAATATAACGACCAAAACGACCTTCGCGTATATATACATCTTCGTTCTTCCATTTACCTACGCATCTGTCGTCTTTTGCCAGTAATTCTTCTATCTTATATCCCCCCGCTTTTAGTTTATCCAAGTCTAATTCTAAACTGGGGTTTATCTTTTTATACGCAGACTTACCATCATCTCCTGTATACCGGATCGTCGGACCATACTTTACAAATACTACTTCGTGTATATCATCCAGTTTATACGATTCCTTTGATAATTTGGATATTGGTTTTGATAATTCCTTTATCAATGCGTGACATTCATCACATACCGTGTGCCAGTCACTTGCCTTACCGTTTGATATAATATCTAATTTATCTTCCATCGTTTTCGTGTATCCATACGAGAACATCGTCTCAAAATGTTTCATTAAAAATTCGATTATTAATATTCCTGTTTTTTGAATTACTAATTTATTTGATTCCTTTCCCATTGACTTCTCTATAGTTTCTTTTGTCAGGTTCTCCTTCTCTAATAAATATTCGTTACACTTAACTGTACCATTATCTATATTGGTTTTATTTACGTACCCTTTCTCAACTATTGTATCAACTAACATCGCAAATGTAGATGGGCGACCAATTCCTAAATCTTCTAATTTCTTAATCAAACCCGATTCACTATAATGACTATGCTTGTTCTTGAATGACACTGATGATACTATTTTATTATATTTTAGAGAACCTGAACCCGAAACCATTGATTTTATATATAATAATGTTGCTTTTCCGTCGTTCTGTGTTACTGTATTATTCTTGGTCTCTTCTTTATGTCGCTTCCACCCAAGAAATTGGGGTACCTCAATTGTATTTCTATAGTGGTGTTTTTCGGGTGCTATAATAATTGCCTGTGTCGCTTCATAATGTGCAGTCGCCATGCAACTTTCATATGTATTATTCCAAATTAGTTTATAAAGTGAAGACATTCTATCTTTTACTGCTAGGTTCTCCAAGGTAATATCAGTCACACGGATTGCTTCATGAGGATCTGCATTATTCATATTTGTAATATTTGTTACATCGCCCTTATACTTCTCACCATATCTCTCGTCTATTTGAGAACCTATGTTTTTTATGAACTCTTTTGAGTATTTTGTACTCTCGGTTCTCATGTATGTTATAAAACCACCCTGATATAAAGTTTGACAGTGCATCATCGTTTCTTTGGGTGACATATTTAAAGTATTACTTGCTGTCTGTAATAAATTTGAAGTACTGAATGGTTTGGGAGGTGCTTTCGCAACATCTCTTGGAGAACCTAGACTTATTTTATGTTCAAATTTCTTTGATTTTTCTAGGAAATTAATTAGGTTCTCTTCTTTATCGTAATTATGAGATAAGACAAACTCCAAATTGCGACTGGTGAAATAACCCGTTGTCTTATATGATTTCTCTATACCGCCACTCTTTTTCTTTTCCATCTCATTATCATAGACAAGGCGGAGAGCGGGCGTTTGACAGCGCCCAGCAGATAATCCATTATCTTTATCATTATATAAATACTTCCATAAGAGCGGTGATATCTTGAACCCGACCAAAATGTCGAGAACCTGACGTGCATGTTGTGCCTTTACCAAGTGCATATTGACTAATCCCGGAGAACCTATTGCCTTTTGTATAGCCGGTTTGGTTATTTCATGAAATACAATTCGTTGGGTTTTATCTATGGGTAATGCAAATGTTTCACAAATATGCCAAGCAATCGCTTCTCCCTCACGATCATCGTCCGCTGCTAGAATAATATTCGCCTTTGGAAACTGCTTGATTACCTTTTTCATCCATTCTACGTGTGCCGATTTTGACGAACTAATAGAAAAAATGGGTTCATAATTTTCTTTTACTTTAATAGATGTTAAACCCTTAAGTTCTCTAATGTGACCTTTGGAAGCAATACACTTATATTGAGAACCTAAATATCCTTCTATTTTTTGACACTTTGATGGCGATTCCACGATAACAAGATGGGTCGCACTTCCTTTATTAAATTCATAGGTTTTCGGTTTACCTGTGTATTTTTTGTATTTCGGAGGCATGTTTATATGTAGTAGAACGTTATCTTTGAATGGTTTTACGTTTCTGTTTTTTTTACGCATCCAAGTTAAAGTGACGACCTGAGATAATTGGGGACAACACCCTTTTCCGCTTGTAAAATCTTAGACAAATTCGTCTCTACATTCACAGGAACCTTCTTAATCGGCTTGGTTTGCTTATCCATATATGCGCGGGTTAATGCTTTTTTGATGTTATTTAATCATATTCAATTTTTTATTTTTTTGATAAAAAAACACGGTCTATTTATAATATTATATCTACCCCCTTCCAACTCTATGTTTACATGCATTAATAATAAAATTTATAGTCTTCGGCAAAATACAAAATACTTCATCCTTATAGCAACTTAAAAATGTGAATATATCATCTATTATAAATGTTCTTATGGAACCGCAGTAAAAAGACAAATAATATTACATATGAAATTAATTCAGAAGTTGATATAGAGAACACACCTGTTTATGATTGTAAAACATGTTTAATTGAAATTAAAGAAAAAAACGCTCGTTCTTGGGGGAAAACGTTTATTCATAGTGGGTCTCTATTATCATTACTATATGCATTCTTATTTTTCCTTGAACTTATGGGAACATCCTTCAAAGTCATTGGTGGGTGTAATACTGGAGAACTATTTACAACCCTGGATAATCCAGTTGTTGGTATCATGACAGGCGTCGTTTCTACTGTTTTACTTCAGTCCTCTTCTTCTTCCACATCTATTATTGTATCATTGGTAGGAAGCAATGCAATGACAGTTCGCACTGCAATACCCGTGGTAATGGGAGCAAATATAGGCACATCTGTTACAAATACACTCGTATCTTTCGGTCAAATTGTGGATGGCGAACAATTCCAACGAGCGTTTTCGGGAGCGACCGTTCATGACATGTTCAATTATTTATCCGTATTGGTTCTTCTTCCCGTCGAGATGCTATTACATCCACTTGAACATATATCTGATATATTAAAACCGAATGATATTGACGACGGTGAAAAATGGGAGGGTCCAGTAAAACAACTTGTATCGCCATTCGTTAAACAAATTTTAAATGTAAATAAGGACGTCATTAAGGATATAGCGAAAAATACCATTAGTTGTGACGAACTCTATAATAACACAGAATACGATTATGGACTTATACAATGTGATGATGAACTGGGTTGTCCATTATTTTATCACGAAAATGCGTCTCTCCAAAATGACTTGAACTTTGGAGGCATATGTCTTTGTATTTCTATTTTCGGTATGTCATCATGTTTATATCTACTCGTTCGGTTATTAAAAGCAACCGTATTAAATACGTCAACACAATTCATAAAATGGTCTACCAATATTAACCCGTATGCTGCTATATTAGTTGGTGCCGGTGCAACCGTTCTTGTCCAGTCGTCATCAATTACTACGTCGGTTCTTACACCATTAGTTGGTCTGGATATAATTAAATTAGAGCAAATGTATCCACTAACTCTGGGTGCAAATCTAGGTACTACAGTTACATCACTAATGGCATCAATGGTTTCTGATAATCCAGACGCAGTACAAATTGCATTGTGTCATTTATTATTCAATGTGTTTGGTTTAATCATATGGTTTCCAATACCTTTTATGCGTAGAATTCCACTATCTATGGCAAGAACATTAGGTAGATATACACGCTCTATGAAGTGGTTTCCAGTTGTTTATTTAGTCACCGCGTTTGGTATAATTCCTGGAACAACAATAATAATAAATGATTTGATAGAGCGAGACAAAATTGTTTTATCGGTCGGCGTTGGTGCTATAACTATTGTATATATGGGGACAATAATTACAATTATACGTAAAAAATATAATAAAGTTATTGACGAGAATGCGGTTGAATAATATTGTTAATATTTTTAACGATATTATTAAGATTTTTAATCTTTTATTTTAAATAACATGAATTGGGGCGATGCTGTCCAAGAACCTTTATGTCTAATTTCACATCGGTATAGCACCATGTCACCAAGATATATATTATAAAACATCTTTGATGTTTGTCGAGGTTTTCCGCTTTTCAAACTGTAATATGGGACGTCTTCTCGTATATCACAATCTTGCACACATTTTGGTACAAATTGAGACAATGAAGAACCATCATATTCGTACACTATTGTTTCACTGTTAATGCAAAATGCTGAATCTAATATTATTTTTGCTATCTCTTTACTATGAACAATAATCACTTTACGCAATTCACTCCAGTAAGGATTTTCAAAATGATCGTAAAATAATTTATTTATTTTTGCTCTATCGTCTTTCTTATTAATTATTAATTCATTTTCTTGTATATGGGATCTTTTTATCCCCTGCAAAACGTCGGAAAGTGCTTTATTTCCAGTGACCTCGTTTAATATTAAATTAACTGAATAATTGCTTAGAGTTGCAGCTTTTGATTGTTTTACAGAGAAACCGTACTTTGTTGTAGTATCACCTTTGTAATAAAAATATACGTCACTTTTTTCATTTTTATCACCACCTTTTCCACTTAATATAACTCGCTCTATTTCATCCAATTTGATTAAATTTAAATTTTTGGAATCATGAAAGTTTTTTAAGTATTTATTTATCACCTTTTCTGATCTTGTAAAATAATCGGTTTTAAAATTATCGTAATATGCTTTTGAGAGTTCTATATCTTTATGTAGGTTTTCATTTATCTTAATTAAATTATCGATATCTGCTTTATTTTTAACCTTATGTCTTAATATCAATGCAATTACTAGTTCAAATGCATTGTAGTCTGTATTTTTCCGTTTTTTAGGTGTACCTTTTTTTTTACTGGACTTACTTTTTTGTGTCTTATTTTTACTGGACTTACTTTTTTGTCTCTTATTTTTGTGTGTCTTATTTTTTATATCTAAAGAATTCGCTTCTTCATATTCAATATTATTTTCCATCAATCTATTTATAAGAATTCTTTTATCATCACTTACACGCAATCCATATTTTTTTAGAATATGTTGTAACTTTACCTTTGTTAATTTATTCCACATTTCAACACTAGGTTTTTCGATTGACATAATTTCAGGAGATGATAATTCTCTTTTTGGTCCCCCACCCAGCATTTCTGGATTTTCCAAATCGTTAATATTTTCTGGTATACCGGTTCTTAAGTACTCTCTATGTGCGAGTCGTTTTGTACGATCGTTTATTGTATGTAAAGATAAATTACGCGATTCGTCACGATAGATCACTTGATCCAAACCATTTTCTTCAATGCCTGTATAAAAAAGACCAGTTCGTTCATCAAAACCTTTGCTATTTTTTTTTGTTTCATCATATCTCAGACTCTTAAGATCGTTTAATTCATCATATAAAACGTTTTCATCCAATTCCTCGACAGTAGAGAATGAAGAATAACCTTTTGAAGAACTCATTTGTATATATATATATATGTATATAAATATAATGCTAAATTTATTAAACATTTAAATATATTTATAATGCGTCAATGTAGACTTTATAACGGTTGATACATTGAACACATTTACAGAATTACCCATTTGTTTATACGTAACGCGATCAATCGGATCCAATTTAAATGTTTCCGGGAAACTTTGTAAACGCGCACATTCGCGAGGTGTAATATGACGTTTATACTTTCCATAAATAGGCGTTTGTGTGATAGCAACCAATGTTGGGAAATATTTGCTCTTCTTTACTCGTAATCCAGACTGACGCAATTGAATAAAGTGATTATATATACTTTCATTTTCCTTAACTGGACCTGTCTGCCATTCCAATTGACCGTATATTTCACGTTTGGATAAGATTTCCTTATATTTCTTATACCATGGGTCAATTATCTTTTTATATTTTTTCAATAGTGGTTTATTGCGCGTTATATAATCTCGCCTCCACGTCGGAAGGGCATTAAATTCCACATCGGTGTAATTTTTATACGCATCATGCATCATTATGGTCGGTGATAGTTTTTCTCCTACTTCAAACTGCTTGATTAGTTCATCCCATGCGTCTAAAACATTACGAACATCGTCGCTTATATTATATTTGGGATCTGGGTTCTCCTCTACAATGTCCTCCGCTTTTAATCCAAGATTAACGTCCTGTAGTTTTATCTCCTTTCCATTATAGATATCATTTCTAACACAAACAAAGAATATTCGCTCTCGTTGTTGGGGTATGCCGTAATTGTGTGGAGACATATGGAATATCTGTAACACATAACCAAGATCCTTTATACAATCATTTATATATTTAAACACGGCACCATCAGATACCTTTAATATGTGTTTTACATTTTCCAAAAACATAAATTTTGGCTTTTTATGCTTTGCTATGCGCATTATCTCGTCAAACAACATTCCGCGCTTATCCTTGAACGCTTTTTTGTTACCCCCGTTGCTAAAACTCTGGCATGGAAATCCACCACAAATAATATCGAAATCATTCATCTTTGTCTCATCAATATCCTTAATATCATTCACTGGGTCGATTCCGTAATTTAGTTTATAAGATTCGCAACATTTCTTATCTATATCTGACGCCAATACACATTCCGCACCAAGCGCACTCAGTGCTTGGTGAAATCCTCCTATACCACAAAATAAATCTATATATTTCAACGATTTATCATCTTTTTTTAAATGAGTTGTTATGAGTTTTACCAACTCTGCTTTATTCTTCCCAGAGAACCCCTGTATTTTATTTTGACGACAAATATCTTTTAATGTTGAAGTCGGTAGATTTTTCAATTCGACGCTTGTCATTATATATATATGTCTGTGTTTTTGTTTATATGCGTTCAACAATAAAAAATCAATTTTACATTCTACACTACTTATATTTCTAACTCAAAATGAAGACTTCATTGCCACACTCCCAAGTGTATTTTTCTACCGTGAGACCACATTCGTTGATTAAACCACGGATTTCAATCAGTTTGAAAATATAATAGTATCGCAATGTCTCTAATCCAGGTCGGTTCCACGGAACCATGGTATCTCCATATTTGGTAAATGTCCGTCGGGTTTTCTCTGGTTGATTTATCGACCATACAGATAATAGGATTTTGCCGTTTGGACGAAGAACACGCTTCATCTCTTTAAGAGCGGTAATTCTTCGCTCATATGAAGCAATATGATGAAAGGAAGCAATGGACGTGATATAATCTTGGGAGTTATCTTGGAAGGGTAAAGCGCACATATCGCATTTGAACGCAGCTAACCCATCTTCAATACATATGTCTATAAATGATTGCGATGAATCAACGCCTGTGTATTTAATAGACATAGAAAGACACTCTTGACCTACACGACCACCTCCACAACCGATGTCCATTAATGATGAACCGGGTGGAATATCATATAGGAAAGATTGAATCCAATCCCATAAGAAGGGACGACGCTTCTTGAAATCTGGTGCTATTCGATTATACGCATTTGTTACGAATTCTTCTTCGATATCCATTTTGATTTGATTATTAATAGTTTCTTGTATTAATAATCAATTTTACCACTCGTCGTCACTATCAATATTGTTTATATTAAATGTCCCGAAAAATCGATTAATATCATTTAAAATGTATTTCGATAATTCCTCACAAAAAGCAGTTATATTATTTGTCATTTCCTTGACCTTCAATTTGCATTCTTTGCTTTTAATTGATTCTTTGTGAAGATCTTTGAAAAATTCTTTAATATAAGGTATATATTTAAATTTATCTGATAAATAACCAAATGGTGTTTCGTGCTCGGGCGCCCACGTTATCTTATTCTGTTTTGTGTAAAAGCAATAGTTATATATTTGTTCGTTATAAGATTCGAAATGTTTTATTATAGCATTCTTAATGCTATTTTTTAGTTCTTTATATTTTGTAATTTCAAAATCTAAAACAAACTTTTCGTATTTACAATCTTTCAATATAAGTAAATAAGTATCGATAGGTTTTTCTTTAAATTTATCAGAGTCTTTTCCTTTCTTTGTTGAAGTATTGTATATAATAAACCTTTCTACAATGATTTCTATTACTGTATTCCAGTAATTCAAACTATTGAAATCACTCGCAAAATGAAAATGATATACTTTATTATCACTCCATCCTATTGTAGGAATATTTTTATACATCAATTTATAATCGTGATTAGTTCCGTCATATTTTAAAGTGTGTTCAACGTTCCAAGATATTTTATCATCATTGTTTTCTTGTTTTATTTGGTCCATAACCCCATTAATGAGAATTTTTATTTTATTATTAACATCCAAGAAGTCAATTGTTTGTGTATCCTTTTTATCAATAAAATCGACTATTCTATAAAGTGTAATCGGTGACGTTTCGTGAAATTTGGTATGTCTGAATAATTCTACCGCATACCAATGTATAATGCTCTCTTCGATTTTCATATTTATTATTTCTTTTATTCCATTGGCTGGGTTATTATCTATTTTTTTATAAACGTTGCGGTTTGTTTCAAAAATGCTCATTATCTTTTTGAAATGTCTCTCGTAAACATTTTTATTAGAAATTTTACATATAGGCATATTCTTCATTTTGCACATAGGCATATTTTGCATTTCTATGTTTACATTATTTAAATAATTATAATAATCTTTTGTATTTAATTCTTTTAATGGCAATCTTGACATTTCTTTTAAAATTTTTAGTATCTGAGACTTATTATCACAACGATGTAACATTCTAAAAGTAATAAATTTCATACACAATGCGCGTCTAATACAGTAATATTCCCATTCCATTGCATCGTTTGTTTTCTGTGTCTTAATTTCATCTTCTTTCAACCGCAATACGTCACAATCTTTTAAAATATCAATTGTCTTATCAATGTCAATGTAATTAAGTATATCATTAGTATTGAGATTTCTCTTTATTTTTGGTATATATGCAATCTTGTTTATACCCGCAAAACGTGCATGTATATCATCATTATTCTCTTGTAAACCAAAGTAAATCTTACTTTTTGCTCGCGTTAATGCAACATGAATATACGATTCATAAATGAGACCAATTTCATCTGTTCTCGCAACTAACTTCAAAGATTTCTCGTTACAACCCAATATAAACGCAACCTTTCTACCATCTCCTTTTGACGTGCGTATTGAAACAATCCTACTTGCATTTTTAGATAGAGACATATCTATTGCGGTCCCTTCGGTGTGTTTATGTAATACTGCATACGATTGGAATTCATCACCAGAATGTTCTTTATCAATCCAATAAGTATTCAACCTTGTTTCTAACTGAGCAGCCAGATAATTATTCTTCATAATAGGAAACATAAATATAAAATCGTTCGGTGAATAATTGTGCGTATTAACCTCTTGGTCAACTTTGTTTATTATTTCGTCAATATATTCTTGACATAAAATATCATTTTCATCGTTACTTGTATCATTGTAAATAACAGGTTCTTGCAATATTTCAATTGGTGTCTCAGATGACTTAATCACATTTTCTTGTGTC
>Ga0181387_1000057_pt1 | contig 22016 bp, 21 predicted proteins | sample 10SPOviralmetaG_FD_130119 | JGI IMG/M metagenome (GOLD analysis project Ga0181387, IMG submission 130119) | Marine viral communities from the oligotrophic San Pedro Time Series (SPOT) site, San Pedro Channel, CA, USA - 10 SPOT_SRF_2010-04-27 | ecosystem: Environmental > Aquatic > Marine > Strait...
ACTGTGAGTACCTGGACCACTGCAAGGTATTAAGAGATTAGGCAATTTAAATTTTCCTCATAGTTTTCATTGAACAATACTTTACTGCCTACTACCAGTGTTACTTTTCTATCGTCCTTAAACTTTCTAACAGTATCTATTGTAACACCACCATCTACTGTAACATGACGTTGTGTATCTTCTAGTGTTTCCAGGTTGTAGTATGCGTCTTGTACTTTTATTCCTGGTGCATAAGCCATTAATAAAAATTCATCTACATCTAATCTATCGCAGATAGTGTCTATTTGTTGTATAGTATGATAAGGTTTGAATGCTAGTTTTAGTCTACTATCTCTTGTTAAAAAGTCAACACATTGTTGTTCACTGTGAAAACTTTCATAGTGTGCAAATATAACATTTGCTCGTGTTTGTAATATTGCTTCCCATGCTGGGTTGTTACAAGTTATCATTGCATGTATATCAATATAACTAGGATAACTCAGTTCGTCTACTGCTTCTGGATGCACACCTAAACGTGGAACAAAGTGTCCATCCATAAAGTCCATGTGTACACTCATATCGTAATGAGGCTTTAGCTTTTCGTAGCTTTGATAGATATTGTATGGTCTATCACAAATATAGCTTAAACTTAATTGCATTTAATTTCCTATATCTATACTAGCTTTGTAAAATCAATTGGTACCTTAGGAACCCATCCTAATGCTTCTTCAATTTTTGCACAAAGTAAAAAATCTTCTTCGTACTTTATTAACATACCTGCAAGAACACTTACCTCAACAAGCGCCATTTTGCCAGGAAACAATCCTGCAAACCCTTCACTTCTATGTTTTACATAAGTTTCTCTTTTCCAACCCATACAACTATAGATATATCTTTGAATAGGTTCAAGGTCTTGTGTTTTTTCAAAAGGATTATTAGGATTAAAGTTGAGTGGTTCGTTAGCCATGCAACAATGCTGATATAAAGTATTTACTGCCATAACACAGTCTACCTCAGGATCATCTAATCCAACACTACACTTTTTAATATCTTCAATTGACTGAAGTGGGCTTACACTGTTGACCCACATAACTGACTCACAAGAAGGAAATTTTTCAAAGAAAAAATCAATCACAACATCTGATGTGGCTTCATCACCTGCTAAATTTTTATTTCTTAGTACAAATTCAACTTCATTGCAATTTACAGCTTCTTCAAAAATAGGATCATCACTACTAATTACTACTTTATCAAAAGCACCAGAATTTAAACATTTATCTCTCGCAATTTGTACTAAATTTCTCGAGTTAAATGATTTATAATTTTTTTTTGGTAAACGTTTACTACCGGATCTTGCAGGTATTACAGCTATTTTCATAAGTTTTCCTTTACATATTGTTTTAAATTTCCTAGATAAACTTTTTTATGGTTTAAAATATCATCTGATAAATGTATTATGAAATCATTATAATTTGGATGTGTCTCTTTCCAAATTGCTTTAGACTCATATTTATCGGAACTCCATGTGTTCCAATCTATCACTTTTGAAAAATGTATACTAGATGCATTATCAAAGTTATCTAATATTAATTTAACATAATCTTTCATTTCGTGATAGTTGTCATACTGTACTACAAAGTCAAAGTGTAATTTAAAATTTTTAAACTCTTTTGATCTTTCATTTAAAAACTTACAGTTCTCTAATAACATATCCCAATCACCACCCACACGAGTTTTTGTTTCGTATGTATGTTTTGTGCCTGCATCAAAACTTATTCTACAGTTTTGCAAATTGTTATGTATCTTATGTATCTTATACCAATTTTTAGGAGTAAAAATCACTGCATTTGTATTTAGGTTTACTTTTAAATTTGGAAATTTTTTGCCGTCAATTGACTGTAGCATTTCTCTGTAAATGATACTACCAAAAGGATCGCCACTCCCAGTAACATTTATTTCAAAGTATCTGTCTGTAGGATTCTTAAAAAAAATATCTTGTACATTTTCATTGACTTTTTTGCGTGAATTATATTCGTGTGTGCCTTTTTTGTATATTATCTTAGAAATTCTACAGCTAGGACATTGCAGGTTACAGCTTTCGTCTTCACTGAAATTAATTACGGTTGGAAGATCAGCAACATGTGTATGTTGTTTTTTAATATTGTCAGGTGCTTCACTTAAATCTGGTAAAAAGTTTTGCACAATTTCAGGACACACAGTATGCCTACAATAGTTCCAATTTCCAGTAAACACTTGATTTCTTAGTTCCTTTGCTGTATCACCATTCCATATTTCATCAAAACTCTGTGTTAATATATTTCCTATTTTTTTAGGCAACCATGCAGGACAACAGAGCCAGCAACCACCATCTCGGGTAACTTCAATGAAGGTAAAAAGTTTAGGGCAATATCTGTTTTTTAGATTATTGGATAAATCCATTAAGCTACCTTCTTAATATCATCTTATTGTTCTCTTCAGTAAAATTACTGATTACTACATATCCCATCAGCTGGGTGTCTATTTCTTTGTTTTTAGCTATACAAACATTAGGACCCCATTGTTCAACTCCTTGCTGTATACAAGCCTTAATAAATCTGATATCAATTGGGGTTTGCACAGGATTACCTGATAACTCTACTGCATTAATAATATTATTATAATTGCTTATTTCAACATTTATTACATCGCCACTTAAACAAAATTTTTCATATTGAGGTCTGCCAATATCATTAAAAGGTACTGTAACTGCATCTCTGATGAAACTGGTATCACCTGGTGTGATACTATAACTTTTGATTGCTTCGTCAGATCTATTAAACATAACTCTAGACATTGAGAAAAATTTGTATTGAAATTCAATACGATGCACCCATGAATTAATGTCATTATAATGTTTAGATTGCTCTGCGAGTTTTTGATTGTGAGCATTCCATATTTCTGCTACCTGTGCATCATACAAGGGCAAGTGCTTTTCATTTGCTTCTTTTGATATCATAGCCCATTGTTCGTGTGTTCTTTGTAAAAAATTACTATCGTATAAGTCAGATAATTCATAATGCCATTTGTCAGGCAACCCCATACTTACTGCTATTTCATTGACAGCATTTAAAATTGTATCTAACTTGTCTATTAGTGTTAGTCTTTCACTGTGCAGTTGTTTTACTCTATTATAATCAAAATTTAAGTCTAATTCATTACTTTCATTGAATACCCAATTACACCAAGCGTCTACAAAATTTGTATTGTACAATTCTAATTCCATTGAGTGATCATTAAATATAAGTTGCATTTTATTCCTTTACCTGAGATACAAATATATTAAACGGGGTAGTTGTTGTAAAATAACAATCTATGCCAAAAAATACTTTATACTCTTGATTCCAATATATATTGTAGTTTTTTTCTTTTAATGCTTCTGCTAACCAATTACTATAAAATTTAGCTCTGTCAGGATTTTTACATAGCATACTTTCTTTTTCTCCAAACCAAACAGGATATCCCAAGTTATTTCTAAGTAGTTCAAACAACAAATATATTCTTTCTATTCCACAGTTCATTCTAGTATCATCGATTATAATCATAGCATCATCATCTAAGTTATGTTTAATTAAATGTTCTATTTCTTGGTATGTTGCTGAACAATCGATACGCATGAAAGAAATATTATTGTTATACCAATTATTGAACTCTTTGTCATCGATTAATTGTGTTACGCTATGATCGTATATATTTTCAAGAATAGCATGTGGAATCATATCCTTAACAGCTTCTCCTAGTTCCTCCTTGGTGGTTGGCCAATCACCTTGATAATTGTCTTCCATCCACATAAAATTTTCAACCAATGTCCAACCTACATCAAGAGGAGGATTACCGCATTCTTCACTAAGTTTATGTATAATTTTTGTCCAACCGCCGCCGCCTGAACCCAGTTCTAGTATTCGGCTCCGTGTAGGTTTACTTTGTGTTATGTCTCGAATTATCATACTTTGAACGAGCATGTCATTCATTTCTGCCATTACTTTACATTCATCTATTAGTTCATGTGTCATACATATAGCTTATCTGTTGCACTTTTATTTCTTAAACACATATTAGTGCAACACATTAGTCTTCCTTCTTTGTGTGTTTTGTTCCATGTGTTTTCTATTTTAGATAAAAAATTAGTATCTAATATTTGCCTAAGTGAATAATTTTTAGCATTAGTTTTATCTAAATCTATATTCTCTTTAAGCCATTTATGATATTGCATAGTATCTCCTGAAAGTGTAATATTTTGACTGCCTATTCCTAAAAAACAGCAAGGGTGTACATTGCCGTTACTGTCAATATATATTTCTTTAGAATTTTTAGTCATGCATGATATTTCAGTACCATCTAGTTTTTCGTAATCTTTAAGTTCAGCATCAAGCACATAATTAAAATTATTATTACGCTGACTCCAAGCTGTTTTATAAACATTAGGTGTTAAACTATTATTAGCTGAATAATCATATCTTTCTATATCTTCTGTTTGAAAGTTTTTATTTCTATATTGTTCGTCTTCTGGCGGACGTATAAAATAGTCTACGTTTCCTTTATTATCTAAGACCCTCATTGAATTATAGCTATTAGCAACATTTTCAAATCCAAATGCACGTTTAGCTTTAAAATCTATAAAGCCTAATTCTTTTGCCATCTGTCTGGCATCGTCAATTTGGTGTTGATTGTGTTTAAAAATAAGATATTCCCATACTGCATGGCCTCCAACTTTTATATACGCAATAATGTTTTCTCTGAGTTTGTGCCAGTTAACGTTTCTTCTATATATGTGATTTGTATCTTCTAGTCCATCTATACTAAAGACAACTAATAATCTAGGATTAGATTTTGCTAAAGCACTCCACCAGTCGGGACTTCGTACACCCCCATTGGTATGAACATGTACATGCAGGTGTTGATTTTCTTCCCACAAGTATTCTAATATTTGTGGCAAATCTTTGCAGTAAATAGGATCACCATAATTTCCACACATTAGAATTGTTTTAAGTTGTTGGCAAACCTCTTTTGTAAATATTTTTTTGAAATCTTCAAAAGATAAAGTTCGTGTCTTTAACCATGGTATAGTATATCCTCCGTCGACATTTCTTGGACATGCAGGACATGCTGCATTACAAGCAGAGCTAAGTTCAATATGAATTCTTTCTAATTCATGAAATCTAATCATGTTGTTCTACAATCAATTGTTGTCTAAGATTAGTAGATTTTCCACACATTGTAGTACAGGTAGGAAATCTTCCATCTTTATGAGATAAGGACCATGTTTGTTTTAGTTTATTAAAATAAGAAGATTCTAAAATATCACGCAATGAGTATGATAGTGCATTAATTTTATCTATACCTATTTCTTTTTTAATCCATTCATTGTATTTAACTTCAGCTGCATCAGGAAGAATATTACTCTGACCACTATATGCCAACCAGCAACAAGGATGTACATTATACAATGCGTCTACATAAATTTCTTTTTGTTTCACTGCATGACAGTCTATTTCTATATTATCAAATTTCTCATCAACGATCGACGCTGCGGCTACATTTCTTTGACGACTCATATATTGTTGTTTAGTAAAGTCATGCCCAATATGTTTAAAATTTTTAGATTCAAAAGGTAAATTCTTTATACCATCTGCGGGAAATATTGCATAGTCAAAAATTCCTTTTTTATCAATGACATTGATTGCATCAATATTATTAACAATAGTATTAAATCCGTATGGTCGTTTTAATTTAAATTCATTAAATCCTAACTTGGATGAAATATCTTTAGCTGTATCAATTTGATGCTGATTATGGTCGAACACTAAAAATTCCCATATTGCGTTTCCGCCGCTAGAAATAAAAGATGTTACATTATTAATTAACTTGTCCCAGTTAACATTTCTTCTGTATATGTGATTGGTATTTTCTAATCCATCGATACTAAAGACAACTGTTAAATTTTGAAATTTAGATAACTCAGCCCACCAGTCTGGGCTTCTTATACCACCATTGGTATGCATAACTGAAATTACTTTTTTATTGTGTTTATATATGTAGCTTAATATATTAACAAAATCTTTACAGTATGCAGGGTCGCCATATCTACCTACAAACAATATTTGTTTTAAATTTTGGATAAAAACAGAATCAAAAATTTTGACAAAATTGTCATATGTAAATGTACTAACTTGTATATTGGGAGTGTCATAGCCACCCTGGACATTTCTTGGACAAACAGGACATGCTGCATTACAAGCAGAGCTAAGTTCAACATGTAATTTTTTTATTTCATGAAACTTGAACATTGGATACCAACTGATTATTTTCCGAATCGGATGGAAAATTCATTAGTTCATGACTCAATGGATAAATTGTAGAATAGTTTAGTTTTCTTCTTTTACTCATCTCTTTCCAAAAACCATAGAACTGATGTCCTGGTTGTTTAGTTCCTGCACGTTGATACATATTATCTAGATGATCCATAACATTTTTAACTTTATTTTCGTTTCTATCTGTTAGGTCATTAATAATTGTAGTGTATGTGTTTTTAATTTTGTGTATATCTATTAACTCACGAGGGCAATACGCCAAGTCTGTATATCCCTCTTGCACATTATTTAAAGTGTAGTCCCAAGTTTTGGTATAACATTCTTTTCCTAAAATGTCAAATGACCATTCAATTAATTCATGAAAATTAGCAAAACTTAGAATACTAAAAGTTGTTGTCAAATAAATTTTATCTACGTTATCTTTGATCAATCTTAGATTTTTTTCGAATCTGTTAAAATCTATATGGTACCGAACTGCTTCTGCTCTTTTGCCTACATCTTCTATACTAACACTCAAGTTCCATTCAAAAATATTTTTAGTTTCTTCTAAAGTTGCCAATAACTTTTTTAAAATTGTAGGTTTACAATTTAAATTAGTTGTAATCATTAGTATAGGTTTTTGTTTAAAGTGCTTACAGTTATTACTGAGATATGAAATTATTTCATATGTATCAACAATTAGCAACGGCTCACCACCTAGTATATTAAAAACAATTTTTTCATTACTGTCTAACTTTAACAAATAAAGAGATAAGTTCTCTAGTATTTTTTCTTTCCATTCAGGGTCAATAAAATTTCTAGCAGATTTGGTTTGACCTAATTCTTTAGCCCATGTTGTACTACTCCACGGCCCGCAGTAGACACATGCTAGATCACAACTATTTCCAATATCTAAATCAATATATGCAGTTTTAGAAGCTTCTTTAAGAGGTGTAAGATCGTCCAATCTGTCTAAAAATTTGTCATTCCAATTATTCCAAACTTTTTTAATATTATTAGGAGCAGTAGATATACACCATTGACAATCAGGAGGTAACATATTATCATCGATGCTGATCTTTCTATTTCTTACATTACGTTCATGAAAATCAAATACATCTGATCTTAATTGATTAATTTCATTAAATGAAATTGGTTGATGTGTCTGTTTGCAACAATGTTGGAAAGTTTTCTTTTGAAAATTTATATTCAAATCTGTCCACATTTTACTGCATATATTATATCTAGGTGCTTCCTGCTGTTCCATTATAGATCGTCTCTACCTAAAAATTGTTTAAGCGAAGCCATTGGAATTAACTTAGTAAAATCAACTTTTCTAAATTTGTCACGTGCATTAGTTTTATGTACAAATACTTTTTTCCAGTCATCACTGACTTCTCTATCTAACTGATTTTGAAAAAATGCAGGCTCGATATTATTATCTAGTGCAGTAAAATCAGATCGCCATCCGTCCTTAATATTTTTCATAATTGATTCTTTAACATCTTCAGGTAATAATCCTGCACTCAGTTCTTCTTCATTTACCATGTTGAACCATACTTCGATATTGTTTTCTTTATAAAAATTCATACTTTCAATAACATTGTGTATACTGTATGCACTTACAGTATATGCAACTCCCATCCATGTGATATTATTATCAAGTTGAAACTTTTTAGCTTTAAGAATGTTAGTTTTATATGTTTCCCATTTTGCAGGGAATCTATTGTATTCAAACGTACTTTCAATTCCATCAGCACTATACAATATAGATACATCTTTAAATTTAGAAAAGTATTCAGTAAAGTATGCATCATCATGTATGCTACCATTGGTTGCATAATTTAAAGATACATATTTACTTTTTCCTGTGTCTATTAGATGCTTAATGAATTCCCACTGCTTCTTAATAAGCCACGGCTCTCCTCCGTAAAAATCAAAATGTTGTGTTGCTTGTGTTTTTGCTTCTATCTCACTCCATACATTATCTTTTTTATACCAATGGTATAAATTTTGTTGTTTATTCCATTCCAAGTTCATTTCTGGCAGGATTTGTTTATTCTCAGAAGCTAATAAACTACTAGCATTAGTATTACAAATTACACATTTTTGATTACACAAGTTACTTAATTTTAAATCAACAGAAATTAAATCTACAGTTTCTGTTGATTTTGTAATATAATCTTTATATTGATTGTTTTTTCGTTGACGCAAACTAGCAACATTTAGGCTTTCTTCTTCATAACATTTAACACAGCCCCATGGCTCTTCTCCATTTACGAGTTTCTCTTTAAGTTCAGTCATTGATTTACTGTTGAAATATTCTTCTATTGTGTTGTTGTTAATATTAAAAATGTTGTCTTGATCATCTCTAATTTGATCTTTATAAACACAACACGGTCTCAAATTTCCATTATTATTAATTTCAAGTCCTATCCATGGCATTACACAATATTTTTTCACTTAACTTCTCCGTTAATCTCTTGTGCTTCTCGCTCGGCGACTCGTTTTTTCCAATAATGTGTATGAAGCATTGCGGCGATATGGGGTAGTGCTTCCTTCCAATTTAATCCGGCGGTAACATCATACTTTTCAAGTTTATGCTTCAATCGATCCATCATTATATCGATGTCTTCAAGAGTTGCATGATCCGCTTTTAATCTTTTTAATATTTCAAGTATTCTTAGTGCATGTTTATTTGGAACACCTATAGTATTGTGTATCCAATCTCGGTGCTTTTCATATTTTCTTATTAATTTATCTTTATACCAGGTTGGCATGTAATATATGTTCATCTCGTCGGGTGCCATAATATAGTTAATTGCGTGATGTCCAGAAGTCCATCCATTTTCAATTTGAAATTTATCAAAGTCGGGATATGTTTCAATATTTAATACGCCCAACGTAGGTGCGGCAGTAATACCAACATGCGGGCATTCTTTTCGGACACGCTCAAAGTTTTCTTTAAAATCTTTCCACTTCATATTTGTTCTAATATATTCAACAGTATCTTCCATATCGTCTATACTAGCACCTATATGAACATTTGGAAAATGTTTCCACACATCTAGTAAACTTCTTTTCTTATACTTTAAAGTAGCTAGATTAGTATTGTATTTTATAGCACACGTGGTATTTCCTATCTCAATTAATTTATCTAACATTTTTAAATGCTCAGGATATAAAAATGGCTCACCTCCAGCAAAGTATATTTCTGTTACATGAGGAAGATATTCCTCAATCTTATCATAACAATCAGTATGAATAAATTTTTCAATACCTGGTCTAGGATGTATTACCTTTTCTTCGTCATACCATGAGCTACTTAATCCATGTCCACACATTCTACATCTGAGATTACAAATATTTCCAAACCTAATGTCTAGATAACGTATCTTTATTTCATTTAATGATCCGTCTGGTTGTGTTTCCATAATATAATCTATCATGTTAGCGGTATCATGCTTTTCATCAAAAAATCTTTGATTGAACCATCCTCGCATCGAATATCCGTCTGCGTCCATGCCATCTGGAGCAGTGCCTTCCCTGTCATAACATCTAATACAACCTTCAATTTTTTCTCCCGCCATCATTTGAAGTCTGAGTTTTTTAAATTCGTCATTGTTTAAAACTTCAGTCATATTTTTAACATTACGCATATTTCCATATCGAAATGGCTTTTCTTTAAATACACCATAATCCCACATACAACAAGGCATAATATGACCGGCTGGTAGACTATGAACATGCAACCATGGCGCCGAACAAAAACTTCCGTTCTTTTTCATACGATTAAATTTTTCTACATTTGTTTCTAGCAAAGTTTCTTTTGGTTCTTTCAATTTTTCGTTTTCCATCCTTTCCACTTAGACCAAAAATCTAATATAGATACATTTTTAAAAGCTATATTATATCCCCAATTAATATTTTCAAATTCAGGCTGATTAATTGGGTATCGATCATGTATACTATCTATATTTACTTGAAGTAATTCGATGATCCAATATACTGTTTGATAGTAATTTGAAATGTGACCTTGCTTGTTGTAATTAACACTAGGATCCGTACCGGCTTCTGGAATACCTTCATAATTCCAATTTTCACCAAGTTTTGTTTTTTGCATTATCTGTTTAAATGTTTTTACGTTTCTAAGCTCTTCAGAAAAAATTATTTCATCAAATTTAATATTAAATTTATTTCCTAAGATAAAGTCTGTATATGTATCAAACACATAATAAAAGTTTTCTATTAGATTAAGTTTTTCAACTGTTATGATATCTGTTGATTCGTGCCAGCGCCGCCGTTTTAAACCTGTTCCATCCGCTCGAGCACTCGGTTCTTCACTATTGAGTAAACATAAACTTAGAACTGTGTCTACAAAATCTCTTTTAAAAAGTAGAACATGATAACAATCTTTACTTGCTTCTTTAAGATTATCTAGTAAACCAATTTTTTCAAGATAGTAGTAACTATCAAACTTTATACTAGTAACATAATTGTCATAGTTCTTCATATCATCAAAAAATTGTAAACAGCTTTCTTTATCCCACTGTCCGTAAAGTTTTTTTGGTTCTTTGCCGCGTGTTGCACCAAATCTAGTTATAATCTCATATGAACCATATTTTTCATTTAAGCCGTTCCACCAGCCTGGATTTAGAAAATTTAAATGATGTGCTAATGTGTAACAAAACAATAAAGAATCGCTTAAAGTAGGAGACACTAGTATTATTTTACGTTGGTCCATTAATTAGTCCGTTGCTTACTGCACCATTTATTACTTCATTAAAAATATCTTCTCCCCAATCAAGTGCGTTTGCTTCGACTGTTTCAGCTACATGATGCTTACTATTATTATCTGCTAAACTTAAATACCAATCAATGATGTCTGGCCAATCACTGAATGCCTTCTCAAAAAGTTTGTTTCTTCTAACATCATACTGACTATAAAAATTAAAAAAGTCATACTGCCTTGTCTGCAAGTCACTGACCTCTTGAACACTGTGTCCTTCTTCTATGTTTCGAGTGTAACTGATTGTTCTATCGAGTCCATCTATCTCACTTTTATTTAGATCCTTGCCATTATCATTTGTCCATTGTTGCAAATGATCTGCTCGTTCTTGTCTTATATGAGTAGGCAAAGTAGTAATACTTTGAAAACTTGGGAATCGTAATATATTGTAACTTAAATGTATATTTTTACCAGTTTTATGTTTAAGTTCAATAACTGTCTCATGAAACTTATCCATACTTCCCAACGAAAGAGCATTAATTGTTAACATAATGTGAAATGATGCTACATCACCTTCTACCAACAATCTTTCTGTATTTCTTAACCATTCATCCCATATTAATCCATCACGAATATACTCCGATTGTATACCAAAACTCTCATTGCTGGTGTATATGTGTAGATTTTTTATAAATTTACTACTCTCAATTAATCTATCCAGTTTATTCTTTTTAATTCCCAGATTAGTATTGACTGCTAAATTTACCTTACAATCTTTATTCTTCTCAAACCAATCCATTAATTTCCAAAAATCGTTACTAACAGTAGCTTCGCCGCCAGTAATGCGTAGTTCATTTAATGAATATTGTAAGTCACTTTCCCACCACTTCCAAAATGCTTCAATATAAGGATTGTCTTTATTTTTTACGCCATAGGGCATAGACCATTTTCCTTCTGTCGCAAATGCAGCCCAGCCTTCACTATTTAAATCTTGATATGGTCCATTCTTTTTGATGTCATGTGCCCATGTTGTGCTAAACCCTGCATTGCAGTAAGTACAAGCAAAATTACAATTACTATCAAATGCTATTTCTAAGTTTATTGGATTAAAACTTTGTCTCCAAGGACTGTTAAATGCTTCTTGTAGTTTTTCATCACTATAAATTTGACTTTTGTATATACGATCACTAACTAAGTTTTTATCTAAATTTTCAATTTTCCAACAATATTCACATTCTCGAGTTTGCTTACCTTCTTGCATTTCTTTTCTTACTAATTTTTTAAATGTAGTATTATGCAATGCTGACGGATCACGTTTTACTTCTTCAGGATCTATCCTGTGAGGAGGTGGGTGATGACAACTGGTTGTTGCACCATTACCTAACCAAACTGTAGCGTTATACCACTTAGCACCACAAAACGTTTTACTCTTTGTATCTAATACAGTTTTTTTATATTTGCGAGAAGCTTCATCCATTTTCAAAACTTTCTTTTGCTAATTTACATACATCATAAAAGTTAGACATCTCAGGATACACTTCTAAAAAATTAGTACCTCGACGATTATCTAACTCATTAACATAGTCATAAAATTTTGCTCGTCCTTCTCTTATATCGTTGTGCCCTTCACGTTCAGGTCTACTAGCACGATTATAATATGCTCGGTGCGTCACAATTCTCTTTAATTTCTCAAGTTCTACATTCAAGAACCCTATTTCAGTACTCCATATATCAGAAGAAACATTATTTGCCATAAACTTAATTGTATCTAACAAATAGTCTTGAAATAAATCTTCTGTACAAAAATGTACATCCATCCAGCCGGGCCAACGTAAGTATGGTATATCTAAACTAACAGAAATATTGCTTAGTGTACTATTTCTTTCTTGATGAGCAAGAATTGCATCAATATCAAATCCCTTAGGTTTGTGACCTGTATCTGCGAATAAATTAGTTTCACTTGTGCCCATTGGGGTATACTTTTTCTTAAGATATAATACCCATTCTAACATTGGTTTAAAACTAGTAATGCTCAAAATATTAAAGGCAGACATTATACTAATCCTAACATCATCCATTGCTGCTATCTGTTCTGTCCGCTCTTTTAATAATTCGAAATTTAGACCGGTTCGTGCATATTCTGCCCGCTCTCCCCATCCTTCAACACTAGTATAAACAGTAATTTTTTTAACAACTTTCTTATCTCGCATCTCAGTCAATAACTCTACAAACATATTCCACAATTTATCAGGCACACTTAGATTACTATTTACAGAAAATTCCACTTCAGTATTTGGATTGTCAATCAACCACCTCATACTTTTAAATGTATCTTTACTCATAAGCGGTTCGCCGCCAGTGATACGGTAATGTTTTAAATGGGGTAATGCAGAAGGGAACCAATCCCAAAATGCTTCAACATAAGGATTATGTTCTCTTTTCTTATAAACTAGATTTTTTAAATCATGCTGTGCATGTACAGTTTCAGCTACTTTTGTATCTTCAGCAAGTTTTATTGGACCATGCAACTTTAATTCTTCTGCCCATTTGCTACTGAATTCAGGTCCACAATATGTACATTTTAAATTACATGCATTACTAAAACTTACTTCCAAATAACTTGGATATATGTTTTCTTCACCGGTAAGTTTAACAACATCATCATATCCATCTGACGCCCAATTCTCTAAACTTTTGAAAAAACGATCACTGTTACCGCCGTCGTCCTCTACTCTCCAACAATAGTCACATTCACTTGGCTTTTCATTGTTAAGCATCTGTTTTCTTGCTGTTTTAAGAACACTAGTATTAAACAATGCATGTGAACTATCCTTTAATTCATCTAATGATATCTTATGTGGTGAAGGATGATGACAAGAGTGAGTCATTCCTGTTCCCAGATGCATAGTAACCTGTTTAAATTTAGCAAGACACATTCCACATCCGGTTTTATTTAACAACGTTTTCATTTGTGTTATGTTGTGTTCGCTATGCTGCATTACATTATTGGAAAATCTATTCCAATCCATGTCATCAAACTTAGTTATATCGGCCATTGACTAATTTATCCAATACTGTCGTCTACCTGATCTTCTCTAATCATAGCACCCAGTCTGTGTGGATTTTTATAAACTTTTTTAAAGAATCTACTTCCATCACTGCCGAGGTCACTTATCTCTAAGTCTAGTTCACCTCGAAGTATTGAACCTAATTCTACAGTCTTTGCTTTAAGTTTATCTAAATCCCAAGTTACACCAGTATTCACACACATTTCATTGCCGTCTTCAAACTCAGGAAATAGTTCAGTATTAAAGAGATTACTGAGCCAATCAAAGTCTCTAACATTACGCCAGTCCCACTTGCGTCTTTCGATATTGGTCATATAGCACCCAAGTCTTGCACCATATATTGCCCATAATCCGTTAACGGTATCTTCGCCTACTGTCATCCATACTAGTAGACGTTTATAGTTTTCTTCATATATATCTTTAATTCTATGAGGTGGAACAACATCACCGCCTTCTAATCCCATCTTTACACCTTCACGGAAACCTGCTCTCCATGCTTGTAGTGGTGATCCATTATTAGCTACATCACAGTATACATTGTTCATCTGTATATAACGTATATTCCAGCAAAAGTCAACCTGTGCAGCTTTATCACTTTCAGGTGCCGCTTCGTGTGTACGCATTCTATTAACAACATCTACGGGCCAACACTTAATACCACCGTTGCCGTACACAAGACCATTTACTGCATTTTTTCCTGCCCAACTAATAACATCAGTTGGACTAACACGACTCATATCTAGTTCAGAATTAAAAAAATCTTCTCTTACAATATTATCAGCATCAATGGTAATAAATCTGTCTGTTTCACTTAGGGCCGCCGCTGCTTTGTGTGCAGCATCACTGCCCCATACTCCGTGACTGCGTTTTGCCCACGGACATTTATCAAGTAGATCTGCATAATTTTGTTCTGCGTTAGGTTCATCATAGCTTATAAAAACTATATCAAGTTCAGTAACGGGCATTAAGTTAGACATTTATTGTTTCTCCTTTAAAAGAAAATGTTAGGTTTCTGCTAGATTCTCTACATAAGAATCCACACTTGTCTAACTGTAGATCAGTGTCAAGTTCAATAGTACTTTCCCAGCCAATGTCTGCCAATGGTAGTGTTAAGTATCCTAATAAATGGCTAGGGTTTTTTGGTTTAGTAACATATATTCCTATATCAGTATATATTTTAGATTCTTGTGGGTCTCCAAAATTACTTTTTATATAGTACTGTTCTCCACGTTTAAATAATGTAAAAGATGTATTAATTTCTGAATCCTCAACTGATGGTAATAAAAATGTTCTACGTTTAGTATATTTACTCGCATAGTCAGCACCAGTAAATAGAGCTTGTTTTTTAATTCGATAACTTTTAAAAATCTTCCTAGTCATAATACTAATATCATTCAATGAAGCTAATCGTCTCAGAGGGGTCATGTCAAAAATCATGTAACCTTCTTCTATCAGCTCCCCTGGATCAATATCTAACTGCATTAACAAAAAATTTGGATCGTTTTTCTTAATTATGTACAACGATATCATATCATAGTCGCCGTCTTCTTCTGGATTAACACTGACATTTCTAAAGAATCGTTTACCTGTCATTCTATACAGTGTGTCTTGATTAAAGTTAACTTCCATCTTCCAACTTTGCACATAAAGAATTATGTTAATGTCAGCACTTTCTTTACTATTAACTGGTATTGCACTGAGTTTATTCTCAGCTTCTTTAATTCGAATAACTGCTGATTTTTCTACTAGTTTAAGTTCTTGATTAATATCAACAACAGCGAATTTTTTAGGATCTAACGTGCCCATCAGTATTTTGCGGGCGTCATCACTCTCAGTTAGTAGATGAGGATTTTGTTGACTTTTTTGAATTTTATTAGACACAGTGATAATATCACCAGTCTCCGATTCATAGTATATAACCCACTTTTGTAGGGGTTTATCTTTCTTGTATTCTTTTAATAAAACTGGTTCTAAAGACATCTAATATTTCATCTGATATAAAGTTTTCGTCGCTGTAGTGGATAATTCCACTACCTATTATACTATTTTCTATTTGTATTTTTCTATTGTCTGTAACCCAATAGTTTAACTGTTCTGTCCAATTATTTGGTATTTCTTCAAATACTGGAAAGCTACCATGTGAATATCGATGTAGATCATAATGATTATTTAAATTTACGCCAATCTCATCAGCTAGATCCACATAAGCAGTTACTACATTTCCTAGCAAGTTTTTTTCAAAATATTCTGGTTTTTTATCAGGAAACTGTTTAGTATATATAGATCTCCAATTTTGAAAAACTGGATCACACATCTTAAACCATTCCATAGCTTGCTTACTATCTTTATGCCAGTATATTAAATTGTAAAAATTTGTAGGTAAGTCATACTGAATTTCAAATTCAAACCTCCACAGCGGTGGCGATGGGAAATTTCTATAACTTAATGCATTTCTAGGTACACTTATTTCTTTAGTAACACTCATAACATTCCAAAGATCGTTAATATCTGTATTAACAAATAATGTGTCATAATCTACATATATTGTTTCTTGGTATGGACTAACATGCCATATCTGCCAAAGATTCATTCCATGAAATCCGTCTTTGTGAGCACTATTTCCAAACGGAAGTTCTACTATATAATCAAACGCATGTTCATACACTTTAGGAACCATATCTATTTTACCTTTGTCAACTATAAGTGTTACACTTGCTGTTGGGTCACATGTTTTAAGACTACACGCCATAGTATAAGAGAATCGAATTAAATCTTCTCCGGTATCAATGCCTAACGTAACAAATCCACGTTTTGGTGTCTCGTCCTCATCTATTTCATTCATTTCTTAATCGTTCCATAATAGGTTCATAATATCTTGCTAATGCACGTTTATTCATTATATGTAAGTTTTGGTCAGTGTGTCTAACCAAATAGTTTTTCCATTGTTCTGCTCTGTCATGCTTTAAAAAAATAAAGTCCTGTACTGAATTTATTTCAGCAATGTCATCTTTTTGATCTATATTTAATAACGGTTGGTTTTGAAAATCATGTATCCAACCGTCGTTGTTATATCCATTCATCAGATGCGCCGCAATACTCACACAAAAGTCAGTTCTAAATAACATTTTTGGAAATTGGTACAGCAAGCTATAGTATTCCCAATAATCTTTAACATGAGCCCATGTATCAAAGAACAGTTTACTTTCTTCACTTTGATCAAAGTAAACCACAGTACTCCACCAGTGATTTACTCCTGCATCGTTCAATGTAATCTCATTTCGATAAGGCATATTGCCACCAATATATTCTGCATATCTATGCATAGCAATGGGCTCATCAGTATCAAACATATAACTATAAAAATTATTCATAATCAAAAAGTCAACATCAATCAATAGTGTTTTCTCATATGGCGTAAGATCAAACACCATATGCTTATTACTGTTATTAAACTGTGCATTAAATTCAGTCCACGGACTGTCCATATGCTTTCTATAGTTTTTCATCTGTTCAGTATTATCTAACACAATATGATTGAAGCATCTGTCTATCTGTGCCCAATCAATATTGTTTCGCATCCATTCTTGGGTACCGTCATCAGTTATTAATGTAACACTGATATTGTTCATATTACGTTTGGCATAGCTTGCTGCTATAATTGCGAACTGTGTGTAATCAAGTTGATCATTATTGTACGCAAAAATACATATGCCTTGCTCTTCGAGTTTTGACATATGTTTACCAGTCCATTAAACTTTTAATACTTCTTGATTTTTTTAGCTTGTCAGCTTGAACTTTATATGCATTACTTGCTTCCATATAAGCACTTACAAGTGTTTCTAAAAAATCTTGTGTATCTTCAATTTGGATTGGATTTTCTTTTGTATCCACAATTACTACCGAGTTTTTGTCTAAATCAACTAATGTCTTTACAAAAGAAATAGTTACAGCATTCGCATCAAAAACACCCTTAGCATAGTGTACTGTTTGTAATACACTAATACGTTGTTTGAGTGTACGTTTTTGATTACTTAATGTAATTCTATAATTTGCAAAGTCTAGAGCTTTCTCGAGTCTCTCATCCATAGAGTTTCTCCTTTATTAACTACTACTATAACTTATTTATGCTGTGGTTGTCAAGTGTTTTTTAGCTATCGTCAGAACTTGTAAAATCATTTACAATACTAAATGTTGGGTCAGGGCTAACATCTAAGCTAGTTGTTCCTTGTGTGAGCGTGTCAGGCATTAGATAACTTATAGTAGGAGTTATTGATCCATCTATAACGTTAGCATGAGTAGTATCATCTAATATAATTTTAAATTGTACACCAGCTCCATTATTAATATACTTTCCGTAGATTCTAAATTTTAGCTGTTGGTAACTACTATAAATTCCGTAAGCACTAACATATATTCCAGAGTAACCATAGCCATAACCGCCGCCGCCCCCGCTGCTATTAATCGCAGGATCTGCCCACTCTGGGAAATTACCTGCGCCTGTGATATAACCATAGCCATATCCATATGTACTACCATATGTTCCAACTTTTCTTCCTATTGTAACACCGCTTGATGTAAACAATAGTCCTTCGTTAGTGTTAGTATCGCTACCATCACCGTAGTTTGCAGTGAGATCATAAAATCCTTTACCTTCACTTGTTCCGCTAGTTTTTGCAATACTTTGTGTTACGGTATCCCAATTAAAATTTAACACACCCATTTCATTAATAACATCACTCCAGTTGTAGTATCCTGCTGTACTGCCGCCTGTCATGTTTAAACTAAGTCTAAGTTGACCTCCTGCATTAAAAAAGTATCTAGCTTTGTTGTAGTTGGCCCATTCAAATTTGTGTTCACCTTGGAGTCTATAGTCCCATGTTGTAGTTCTTCCATATCCTGAACTGGGTGCAATTACTGCACTTGCGTTTGTTGCATCAATGGTTAAATGTTTGTTATTATCTAGTACTGGAGAAAATTTATCATCAACTTTATTAAGATCTTCTGCTCTTACAAGTGTACCTGATGAAATACTAGTTCTATTAGTTGGTACTGCAAAAACTAGTACACTATCTGTAATATCAGTATGATTTATAGAGATGTTGGTTTTTTCAACTAACCCTTGTAATTTTTCTGCTGTTATAATATCAGATGCATTGGCTACTACGTTAGTGGCTGATCCCCAACCAAATTTATGTGTGTTGACTCTGTTGGTATCCGTCACAGCCGCAGTAGAGTATATGTCTCCAAATACTTTGTTTACTTTGGATCCAACTGTATTAAAGTGGACAGCGGTTGCTATTTGACCGACGGTATTCGCCATTTATTTTGCTCCGACTACTATTTCTATTGTACCTGCTTCTTCGGTAGTTTTGTGCTCTAAAGCTCGTCCTAAAACAAACTTCCAACTGTAGTCATCTTCTGCTGCCATTCCAACTCCGTCTGTTCCACTTGATACAATTCTTTCACCTTTAGTAATTTTGCCAATTACCTTACATGGTACTCTTCCTGCTAGAGCAATATAAGGATGTGTTGCATCTGTGCCTGCGGCACTATTCATCTCAAAACCAGGCGCTGTACTAACCACTCCAAATATTGCAACATCGTTAGCTGTAGTTGTTTGTGTAATTTCTTTTGTACCACCAATTTTAACTATTGTTCCAGTCTCATATTCTGCATCAGCTTCGTAACGTTCTGCTAAGTCGGCGTATTCTGCTGTAACTGCTGTTCCTCTAAACTTATATCCTGTTAGTGTATTCATATTAGTTCCTGCACTAATAGTTGGAAACTGTGTACTAAGTGCAGTGACACCATCTTCTAAAAATTCAGTTACTGCTGGTGTCCATGCTGTAGTATCATCTGTCATAATTGTTACAATGTTTGCATCTACAATGTGTTCAATAGTTTTATGAAAATTTCCGCCTGTGTCTTTTCTATTCCTAAATGCAATCTTAGTAGTACCTGAACCTGACAATAGCGTAGTCCAAACTCCGTTATCAAAAAATTTCATTTGACTCTCTGCACTATCATACCAAAGTTGACCTTCAGTTGGGTTTGTTGGAGCTGTTGCATTTGCAAAATTTTCTAACAAGTGTAACATGTTTTCGTTTAGTGTTTCACCAAAACGTGTATAATTTTTACCAATTAGCCCAATGCTTGTGCTGGTATCTATTGTTCCATCGTTTACAACTATTGCTGTTTTTCCGTTGTTGCTATAATCTATTGTATATGGCATCTCTTTTCCTTTTACAAGTCTGCAAAACTTGATCTAATTCTTAATGTGTATATGACTTGAATTTTTCTGTTAGCACTTTTTTGTACTGGATGAAAAATAACATGGGTTAACAAATCGTTGTTACCCGAGTATAGTGCAAGTTCATCAAACACATATGTATCGTTCATATTGGTAGCTGTATCTGAGGTATCTTGTCCACTTACGCTACCATAGTCCAATGTACATGTTGTAACAACATCACTGTATGTATTTGGTGCAGTGTGACTTACTTCTGTTCCGTTTGTAGCACTGCCGCTTACTGCTTCGTCAACTGCTTGACTAAATGTTTGATTGTATAATGCTCCGCTAGCACTGTTGGTGTTAGTTGATTTATATGTTATTGCGCCGAGTCCGTCTATCGTAGTTCCGCCATTACCAAATCGCATTGTAGCAACTTGATGTGTGCTGGTTGCACCACTTTCATTGGCTAACAGACTAGCAATAGCAATGCTCATATTTTCATAATTAATTGCGTTGCGTCGACGTACTAGTACTTCGCCAGATTCTGGGTCAAGGATTTTAATATGTCCTTCTATCCCTATTAATGATGTGTCTATCTTTTCCAAGCTCATTGTTCTTTCCAATTTAAAGTATTTATATCGATCCCGGACCTGCATTTCTAATGAACGCATGTTCTGGTGAAATTCCTGCAGCACTTAGGCTTGTGCCGCTGTCGTTGTATGCTAACCGTAATCCATCTCCATAATGTGAGAATTTTTCTAGTGTTGGAATACGGGTGCTTAATCCTGCATTTATAATTTGAGAACCTCCAGAATGTGCAGATACACTTGTTCCTAACGTTCCTCTTTTACAATGTAGCAAGTTATTACTATCTATTGCTTCATATTCAATTCTCTCGTTTCCAATGTAAGCAATTCCTGGTACTAAACTATTAGTACCTAAGTTATTTGGATTATCTAGTGTTGTAGCATCAGTAACTGAGATTGTAGTTGAAGATGCAGTAATGCTAGCTGAAAGTGTTGTTTTTTTGCTATCAACTATTGCATTATTAATTTGTATATTCATTGGTTGATATTGCATCATTCTAAATGTTCTGGTATCTGCATCATATGTACTACCACTAGCATTTGTTTGTACTGTTATTGCAATATTCTCTGTATAGTCTGTTGGTACAAGCTCTTCGCCCCAGCCTTCTAGTGCAGTTTGCTGAAATACGTTTCCATTATAGTCGTATTCTAAATCTGCTTGTTGTGTTGTAAACAATGAACTATCTACATTTGCAAGTGTGCTAGTAAAGTCGCCGCCTGTTAGTATTGTATCACCTTCCCAAGTTCTAGTGCTATGATCTTTATACGTCATAGTAATTTGACTGTTTCTACTTTGCTCCTCAATCTCCGTAGTTGTCGCTTCGCCGTATGTATTACTGTCCATACTGCTTAGTAATTTTGTATGGAAAGGTTTTACACTATTAACAAACTCTTCGCTAGGGTCGATTGTATATGGATTGTATGTTTTCTTATTCAATAGTAATGGATGTTTTATCGCAAGATGTGTGTTGGTTGTTTTAAATGCAAAGTCATCTGCTGTATTTTGTAATAGTGCAGTGAATAACATTTTAAACCATAACTTGTTATACTTGACCTGATGCTTGCCAATAAATATTTTCGTTCTAATCAAATCAA
>Ga0181387_1000062_pt1 | contig 21658 bp, 37 predicted proteins | sample 10SPOviralmetaG_FD_130119 | JGI IMG/M metagenome (GOLD analysis project Ga0181387, IMG submission 130119) | Marine viral communities from the oligotrophic San Pedro Time Series (SPOT) site, San Pedro Channel, CA, USA - 10 SPOT_SRF_2010-04-27 | ecosystem: Environmental > Aquatic > Marine > Strait...
AAAATAAAGTTTACCAGCACCTGCTATCGCTAAATCTGTTCCATCAAAAGTAAGATTGGCTTCTGCGTTCATAGCATCTGTACCAGTAGCAGTAAGTATTCTATTATTGCTACCATTAGCCATAAAGTCAGATACGTCGACCGAAATAGCATCTGCTGCTACATCAATACCAGTACCTGCTCCTATGTTTAAAGTTGCTGCTCCACTTGTTGCACCTCCAGTTAAACCATCTCCAGCAGTTACTGTAGTAATGTCTCCAGCTCCAGCTGCGACAACTTCTGAGTCTATGTAAGCTTTAATAGATTGTTGAGAAGCAATACCAGTTGCACTGTCAGAAGCAAAATCATCTTCATCTAAGAAAGCTTTACCGTCTAATATATTTAATTCTTCTGGAGTAGATGAAATTTGTGTAGTAGAAGCTGCCGCTAATACTGGTATAGTACCTGACACATTAGGTAAGCTAATGGTTCTATCGCCCGTAGGGTCTATAATAGATAATGTAGTTTCGTGTGAATCTGCTGTAGCACCTTCAAAAATAATAGCATTTGCTGCTTCCATCGTAACTGTATCTACAGTTGTTGTAGTACCCGCAACAGAAAGATTAGGAACTAGTAATGTTCCTGTGCTTGGATTATATCTTAATGCACCTGTATCATCTAATAAAGCATTTGATTCGTCGTGGAATATAACAGGAAAGTTTGTATTTGCAGTGCTATCCGATACCGTTACTTTTGCAGCTGTACCAGTTGTATCTTGATTTAAAGTTCCAACAACTAAATCTATTGTTCCATCTCCGTCTTGATAAGTAGCAGTAATTCCAGTTTCGGTGTTACTACTAAACATTGCTCCTACGACATCTTGTATCTCTTCATCGGTTTGGTCTGCGGTAGCATTACTTTCAACTGAGTCAAGTTTAGTTTCTTGGGCATCAGTCATAAATCTTTTGTTTGAAGCATCAGTCATATTTGTTGTTATAAAATTAGGAGAAGCTCCACTTACAACTGATTGGTCTAATGCTTTTACATCTGCAATACTTGAAAGCTCACTATCCATTAATGCACCAGCAGCTGTTACATTTGTTGCGTCAGTAACATCTGCACTTGCTTCAATAGCATTTAACTTACTATGGTCAGAATCTGTAAATACATTTGAGTCTGATGCTGCCTCTACTGCCGTTCTTATTTCTGCATTTGTCTGGTCTGCTGTAGCACTTGCTTCTATTGCATCTAACTTATTTTTAAGTGTGGTTGTAAAATTATTATCTGTTTGTGTGGCTACAACAAAATCTATGTTACCATCTGTATCGTCATAACTAACAGATATACCTGTTTCAGTGCCATCCAACATCCCCCCAACTATATCTTCTACCTGCTCAGTAGTAAGAGTAGCTTCTATTTTTGAATCTAATTGCGTTTGAATATTGGAAGTTACTCCATCTGTATAATTTAATTCTGCTGTGGTAGCTGTTACTCCGTCCATTATGTTCAGTTCGGCAGCAGTAGCAGTTACTCCGTCCAGGATATTAAGCTCTGCTGTTGTAGAAGTTACCCCATCTAAGATATTTAACTCAGCTGCTGTAGAAGTAATTGCAGTACCAGCATACTGTAATGCACCTGCAGAGGATATGTTAATAGCACTACTACTAATCTGTAATACACTATCAGTTGCCTCTCCATCTGATATAGCTCTTAATGTAGAATCTATACCTGCATTACTATTTGATACCTGTAATAAATCCTTATAGGTATTTTTAATTTTTTTACCTGTCAATGTTGCCATCTACTATTTCCTTTATGTAAAGTTTGCTGGAACAATACCACGTGTTCCACCAGTCTTATCTCTTCTTCTTGCACCATATCGTTGCACTATAGCTCTATATTCTGCTACAAACATATTTGCCATTTGTAGTTTTACATTTGCTTGTGCTGGGTCTGTTTCTCTTGCTGCTGCATCCATTAATGCTCTTGATTTTACATATGAAATCAATGCTGTATGTAAACTATTATCTAAATCTATTGTTCCATATATAGCAGGTTTTGTGCCATCTGGAGAAACTAATTTATCAGGTTCAGCATAGTATGAAATAAGCATACCTGATGTAATATAGTCTGTACCAGAACCTACTATAGGTGCTTTATATCTACCTTGTGCTGTCTCTGAAGTTCCACCATCTCCATCTGTAGTGGCAATAGCTATCTTATCTCCTTCTATCCACCATACAAAGTTTACTGATGGGTCTACAAATGTACTACTAACCGCTGCCATAATTACTCCGTATCTGTTATCTTTGTTTCTTGATTAACTAATCTAGGAATCTTAATATACTCACCACTTGAATTTAAAACGCTACATCTGTACACTTTATTGATAGTAACATCTCTGTCATCATCAAGTCCATACCACATCTGCTTATTTACTAAATTTGTTTTTGCGTATTCTGTTTTAAGATTATATTGTCCTAAATCTATTAATGCTTCATTAATTAAATTTACTACATAGTTTTCAGTAACATCAGGTACTGCCTGTTTTACTCTACTATAAATTTCTCTTCCTGTAAACTCTATTGCTGCCATTATCCAATGTCCTCCCAACTTAGGTTTGCTAGATTCCAATAATCTATTGCATCTTCCCAGTTGTAATATTCATCTAATACTTCTCTCCAATCTGTTGGTGGAGCTATAATTTTTTCTGTCCAGGTTGTTGATGCCTGTAAATTTTCTTCTGTCCAAGTAGTGCTTGGAGCTATATTTTGTTCTGTCCACTCTGTATTGACAGCCATTATCTACCAACTCTTTCTTGTTCTTGTTCTATTTTTTCAACAGATATAAGTTGTAATGCTTCTTTAAATTGTGCATCAATCATTTGATACTGACTTTGATACCAACTATATTCAGTTGTATCTACTGATAGTCTTAAATTAATTTCGTTAGAATATCCTTGACTTATATTTATCTTAGCAGATATTTCTCCTGCATATCCTTGAGCTGCAGATAGATAAGCATTAGCTACTCCACCCTGTGCATTCACTTGTGATAATCGTGAATTAACTTCAGATGCATAAGTGTTTACTTCACTTGCTCTGGCATTTGCTTCTGCTAAGTAAGCATTACCTACATTAATTCTGTTAGTTGCAGTTCCTATAAACATTTGTGTAGTTGTAACATATGCTTGAATTTCACTAGCATATCCTTGTGCCGCTGTTAAATAAGCATTGATAGCTGTATTGTAACCACTTGCAATAGATAATTCTGCTTGTGCTTCTGATAAATAACCTTGAGCAGTAGATATGTATGCTTGTACTGCTTGTCCTTTTGCTCCTGTAAATGTAGCTCTTGCATTTACTTCTGTTGCAAAACCATTTATCTCTGCTGACAATCCATTAACAGATGTAGAAAATTCTTCTAAATGTATTCTTGCTCTATTTTGTTCTGTAGAAGCAATAGATAAAGCACCATTTAAAAGCTCTGTATCTTCTTCTGTTCCTAAATAACTTCCTGCATCTGCAGCGGCTGAACCTGTTGGAGAGCTTCCTCCGTCATCTATAATCTTTTGTGCATTGTCTAATGCATCTTTTACTTTAGTTAAACCGTCTCCAGTCAGATAAACGCTTTCATCTCCAAATAATGCAGGGTCATCTGCATCTGCTCTAAATTTATCTACAGCAGTATTCAATGCAGATAATGCAGTATTAAATGTTCCAGAGTTATCTGTCTGACTTGCTATCTCTGCAGCCTCTGTTTTTGCTATATCTATTTCAGCGTTTGCTAAATCTACTGCAGTTTTGGCTGAAGCTAATCTGGTGTTTAATCCTGGGTCTGCAGTAATTAAAGCCACCGCTGCATCTACTTGAGTGTTAATTAATCCTAAAGCTGTAGCTACTGCTGCATCATCTGATTCTGCTTCTGCTGCATCTGCTTCTGTTTCTGCTTTATCAAACTCAGCGTTAGCTAATTCTATTGCAGCGTTCATTTTATCTGCTGAGGTGTTCATAGCTGTTAAGGCTGTATCTACATTATCATCAATATTAGCTACCATTTCTCCTATCTCAACAACCGCAGCATCTATTTGTGTATTAATTAAATCACATACCGCCTGTGTTTCGTCTAATTCTGCTTTCAGTGCAGTGAATGCTGTTGTAATATTTGAATTAGAATGTATATCATTCATTAGTCTCATTAATGCATTTCTTGCTGCATAAAACACTACCGCAGATTCTGCTTCTCTTGGAAAGTTTTCTATAGTAGAATCATCATAAGTTAATGTACTTCTATCTTCATCTATTTTTACAAGCTTACTATCTTCACTAGCAGCACTAGCTGGTAGTGAATAAATTCTTTTATTTTCAACATAATATACTGGGTCAGAGCTTGTAGCAAATTCCATATAACTTGAGTCTGCTGCTCTACCTGATTGACTAGCGTGTATCTCTCTGCAGGGCATTAATACATTACTGTTGTTTTCATCTTTTCTTAATACGTGTAATATTTTACTATCCTCTACAGCTACGTTACCTGTAAATGCTTGTATTTCAGACATTCTATCTAGTTTTGACATAGGTAAAACATCCATTACTTTTCTTACACCAGCTTGTAACCAATCATTAATAGCGTCTCTATCAGTGTTTGTGCCAAAACCTGTTAAGTCATTTATCTGTTCTTCAAATGTTGCCATTATCCTTGTCCTCTACTTCTTTTTTTGTAATATTTCTTACTCATCTTATTTCCAAATTTAGTTCTATGACTTTGCCCTTGTCTAGTCTTCTTCTTACCGTTAGTATGTCTTTTTACTTGTGGTCCTAGTCCTCTCATCAGAAAGTAATAGACTCATTTGTAAATGGTTCTTCTTCTTCTTTTGGTTCTGCAAATTGTATTAAGTTTTCCATATCAGAGTTATCTTGTATAATTGATGATGCATCTTTTAACTCATCAAAGTTTTTTTCTTTTAAGCTTCTAATAAATTGATTTAATAAGTCTGCTTCTTTACCACGCCTAGTACCATAGTCATCTCCAAAGTTTCTTAGCTCATCTTCCAGATTTGTATAATTCTCAATATTATCTGGGTCTTTTACAACCATCTCTAATAAGCTTACGAACTTAGGAGTCTTTGGGTCAAACTCCTCAGTGTTAGGATTGTCCATAAAGTTAGCTCCGTATTGATAACCAATAGATGCTATCACCGTTTGTACTTCTGGTGACAATTCAGCCATATCAGTTCCAAACGTTCTTTCAAAATTTCTGGAAATAGAATTTAATTCTTTTCCTTTTACAAAATTATCTACAAGCATTGCTTCTTCCTGACTAAATGATAAAGGGTTTAACTCTTCAAAGTTAAAAGCTTCTTGTCCTGTCATACCAAAGTATGGTTCCATTTTTTCAACAATATTTGGATTATCAAATCCTTTAAAATAGTCTGAAGTTTTTCCACCCAAGTCTACACCAGTTCCAAAAGTAATACCAGACTGAGAACCTTCTGGATTAGGAACATAAGCTTCGGTTTGTCTTCCACCTTCTAGCTTACTAATAAAATCAAAGTCAACCTGTAGTTGCTTTGCTTCTTCGTACTCACTAGTATTCATAGCTCCATTTAACAACCTATTTTCAGGGCTGAAGAATCTCTCTCTTATCGTATCTAATAATGTTCCTCTACGAATCATTTTCTTTTTTTTCCATTTTGTTTTCTAGCAAACGTTTTAACATTTGTTGGCTTACCACCTACGCCTTGTGCCTTTGCTCTCTTTCTACTAACAGCACTTTTTCTTTGCGATGCTGACATACCAGCTGCTTTTGAAGCAGGGACACATTTAGGATATTTTCTTTTACTACCTTTAGCAGATGACCTTCCACACTCTTGGAACTTGCCACCTTTTTTAGGAGCACCAATATCTACCCAGTTTTCACTGAACCACTTTCTAAGTCCACCCTTGTATGCCATTAATATTTACCACCACGTTTTTTATATTCTCTAACAAGCCAAGCATTAGCATACGCCGATGGATAAACATCAAACTTACGTTTTGCTGCAGACTTTACTCTTGAATACAACGCCTTATTCTTTGGTGTTGGACTACCTTTCTTTCTTTTAACAGCCATTACTTCTTATACCCTTTTTTTCTCATACCTTTTTTCATAACCTTCTTTTTCATTTTAGGCTTTACAACTTTTTTCTTTTTCTTCTTTCCGTACATATTATACTTCCTTCTATTAGACTTTATAGTTTTAGTTTTAATCATTTCCAAATATCATTTGGTCCATTTTCTTTGCTCTATCTTTAGCATTCTTTTTATTAGTTCTCTCAACGTGTTTATCCATACTCATTGTACCAAAATCTATTTGGTCTTTCCTAATTGCTGTTGCCATTGGAGAATCTCTTAAAACAAATTGAGTGCTCCACTTGGGAGGATTTGCTCTTTTGCCACAAGATGGACAATTAAACATTCCCTCTGGATTTGGTTTACTACAGTGCTGACACTTCATTTATTATTTATATAGTATTATGTAAGCTACTCTAGTTGCGTCAAGCTTTACTGCTTGAGTAGAAATAATCTCGTTACTTGTACTATCTAAAGTATTAACAAATACTTTAATATCATTTGCTAATGAACCAGATTCATCGTCTGCTTGTACACTTAAGTCGTTTATAAGAACTTTTACATTTGCGTTGTATGCTGCCATTGTTTCTCCAATTAATAAATTAAATTTTTAGGATTTCGGGGTTGAACCTTTTTACGAACAACCCCACAGTATCCAAGACTGTTAATCCTCACGGATTAGTTTATGATATAGTGATATGTGCTACGTCGTGTGCTACAGCTTTTGCAAAGTAATTAATACCATTACAAAAGATTTCTACTTGGTCACCTAATTGTGCACCACTAATGAATACGATTTCATCAACTGCAGATTCTGCAGAACTACCAGCTCCGCCATCTCCACCTGCTGTCATACCAACGATTGTATCTTCGGCAGTATTGTTAGCAATAGTAACTGCGTTAGCAGCTACTGTTGATAAAACGAATTTAGCATTCCAACCAGCACCAGCTGAAGCCGCTAAAGGTAAAGTAATCTCATAGGCAGATGCCTGATTAACTCCGAATACTTTTCCTGAATCAGCTGCAGTTAAAGTTCTAGCTGCTGCAATCTCTTCGTATTTTAGTTTAAAGTCACTTACACCACTGTTCTGTTCTAAATATGATGCTCTAGCCATTTTACACTCCTTCTAAATTAATTAAGTAATGTGATTCTGGTAGACATACTTCTAGTCCAGCTTCAGTAATAATCATATCTTTACGTAGGTCTTCATCTGCACTTTGTACATTTGTCATAACCTGAGTATCACGATTGATTCCATTACCTACTAATGGTCTGTAGTATAGTTTACTCATATCAGCCATACACATCATACCTGATGAATGCCCTCTAAATAGAGGTTCTTTCACTAAATATACTGAACCGTGAACTGTATTAATCTCCATTAACTGGTGACCGTACTGTCCTGATAGTTCATCCATATTTATTTGGTATTGTGTACTTGCAGTTGATATATCAGAAAATGAACCGTTGCCCATTTTGTTAAAGAAAGAGATAACAGGTAGAGAAGCTAATGCTAATCTTTCGTTACTTCCGCCTCTAGCTGGGTCAAACAGAACTTCAAAGTCTGATAATAGTCTATCATAAGTAAGCTCTGAAGCTTGTGCAGTTCTAAAGTATGCTTTACCTGACTCATAAGATAAGTTAGATGTACCGCCTACTACTGTACTGTTTTTAATGATGTGACCTACTAGACCTTCTGAGTATTGTACTCCGCCTACTTTTGCTTTTTGATTGAAAAGAAATGCTCTTTCCATATCTATTTTGTGTTCTCTCATTTTTTGAGATAACACTCTTTCAAACTCGTTAGACACTCCACGAAGTTGTGTTGCGTATGCTGTGTTTGAAATCTCAGCAGCTGTTTTGAAAATCTGGGTGTACCCATAATTATCTTCCATACTGTCTGAGAAAACGTCTGGTGCTCCAGAACCTTCTGCGTATGCAGTACCAATGATTTGAGCTCTTTTGTTATCTAAAAGCTTATTAGCATTAGTTGCTGTTGATGATACAGAAATCACTTTACCAGTGAATGTTGTATCTGCTGCATTCTGAACAGGTGCATCTTCTACTCTAACTACGATGTTAGCGTAAGTTGCATCCCCTTCTGAACCGCCAAGTGTTCTAACTGCGAAGACCATTCCTTTAACAAGGAAGTCTACTGCAGCTCCATCTACTGTATCTACAGTAAAAGATACTGTATCTCCAGAAGACTGTGTTGCACTACCATCGTGATTACCTTTTAAAAGGAACTCTCTACTTGTATAATTAATCTTTGTTCTATCTTCTAAATAACGAAACAAAGAATCATCCGTAGGAAGTTTTGCAGTTTTACTCAAGTAGACGAAGAAAGGACTTTCTTCAGGTGCTAGTTCAGCAATCCTATCAGAAAAGTTATATAATCTTCTTCTATCTGGAGCAACTCCATAATCAGCAGATGTAGTAGCAGCAGTCAAGTTTGTTGATTTTATTTGTCCGCTTATTGCCATTGTATTCTCCTATTTATTTTTGTCTTTTAATTCCTCTACCAATACTACCAGAGGTTGCCGCACTCATTATTGTATCCCACATAGAATCTTGTTCATTTTTTGTAGGAACACTTCCACCTTGTAATACACCAGCTGTTCTTGCTTGATTGCTTGTGTCAGGCTTTTGAATAACAGGTTCTTTATATTCACCTTTATTCATTTTAAATAGCCTAACTAAGTTATCAAGAGGAACGTTGTCTTTTGGTTGTTGGGCGAACTGCATAAATTCTTGCACTTCGTTTTTACTCATACCAAAATCTCTCTCTAGTTTATCAACTGTTTTTGTAATGAATTGCTTTTGCTCTTGTCCTCTCATAGCATTGTTTACAGCATTATTTATTCTAGCCTCTTCTTCTTTCACACGAAAGTCGTATGATGGAGAGCCAGGTTTATTGTACGCATCCCACGGATTGAAGTCGTCGTCTTTTAACTGTGCTGTCTCAGTTTTTTTATCCTCACCATTATTACCGACAATACTATCTCTTAAAGTTTCTACAAGGTCAGGTCTCTGCTCTAGTAGGTTCACTAATGGTTTATATTGGTCTAAGTGTTTCTTGTCAGTAACAGCCTTGTCATACATAGACTGAAATTTCTTAGCTTCTTTTTGCCAATCCATTGCTTCTTGTCCTTCTAAAGTACCTTCTTGTTGAGACTCAGCTTGAACCGTATCCATAGATTCCACAGCTTGAGCATCGGTTGTTGATGTTTCATTATTCATTGTAATCTCCTTCGATGTCTAGTTCTCTTGTTGAGCAGAACCACGCTTGACTTCAGCCTCTACGACTTTCAGTTCTCCACGTAATTTCTCGAGTTCTAGCAACACCTTATCGTTTAGTTTATTTTTACTAATACGCCTATCGGCAGTGGCGTTAGATTCTATATCACGTAAACGAGTCTTAAATTTCTCAACTTCAGTTCGTTTTCTATCGGATATAGATTCTCTTGTAGCCGTTTGCAGGTCTCCCTGTAAATTCTTTATTGTATCTGACATACTTGCCATTTGTTGCTCCATAGCAGCTCTTTGATTCATACGAGATAAAATACCTTCTTTATCAAAGATGTCTGGGTTTTTCTTTAATACTTCTACTTGGTCTACTAATCCCATTTGGAATGCTTCCATATATACAGCTAACTCAGCATACTTGCTTGTAGGCAAAGTAGAACCTGATTCAATACCAACATCGTGCTGTTCAAGATTATGTTTATCTTTCTTTAAATCAAATACTACTTTTGTTTTATCGCTATATATCTGTGCCATCATTTCACTTATATCATTATTTGGTTGAACTAGACGCATAAGTTTTGCAACGTCATAATGAGACTTAGCATAGTTATACATTATCTTGCCAAGTCTTTTAATACTAAATTCTACATCTCTTAATTTTGACTTAGGTCTTTCACTACCTAAAGATATAATTCTCTCTGTTCCTCTTGCAGTATCTGGCTGCTGTCCAACCCCTTGCATAATCTCTGGAATACCAAAAATAAAGTTTATATAGAACTCACACTGTTGTATTAATCTATAAAACTCTCCAGTTAAAGGCTGAGGTGCAGGGTAGTGAGGCTCTCCTTGAGATGAGTCTACTTCAATAACTGCATTTGGATTTGCCCAATCTTTTTCTAATTGTGAAACATCTTCTACACTTCCAAGAGGAACCATAAGTTTTAAACCAGCAGAAGCTTGGGCGTGAGATAGTGCTAATGACCATAGCTTATTTAACAAACGTTGCATTGGTCTTGCTCTGGAGACATCAGAACGAGGATAAGGGGTTTGGGTCCAAACGTTTGCAATAGGCACAATAGGGTAAACATCTGTGTTCAATATTGTTTCATACAACACTACCTCACCTATACTTGCAACTACTTTTATTCTATTCTGATATACTTGTATAATATCTACCTTACCATTTTCTACCAATTCTTTATTTTGTTCTAAGAATATTCTAAAGTCTGCTTCATCTACAATAAATTCTTTTCCTGTTTCGTTTTCCATCAAACGATAGTAAGGAACTTTTACTTTGGTAAATCTTTCTAAGATTTGAAATCGTTTATAGTTTTGTTCTGTATACCCTTTAACCGTGTCTGGTGTATAAATATTTAAAGAATTTTTATTTATATTATCTGGGTAATCTTGGTCGTGAGCATACGTAGAAATCTTTTCAATAAGTGGGTCTATTTCTTCCCCAGTCTCTGGGTCTACACTAGCTCCTAGTTCTGGATATAAATTCAATACTTGTGTCTCTGTTAATACAGTTGATAGTATTATATTATCTGCATCCTGGAAAAATCTATCTCTGGAGGAGGCTGGGACATAAACTCTGAATGGGTCAAGATAAGAAAACTTGACATCGCCTTTACCAAAATCAGAATCATAGTCTACGTAAGCATATAAAAATCCAAGCCCTACTACACAATAATCGTGTATCGCTTGTTTTACCTGTGCGTCTCCTTCAGAGTTCTGCCAGGCAAATCCCATTATCTCTCTCCATACATAGGCGATTGATGTGTCTGAATCTTCTCTTGGTACCACTGTAAACACAGGAGGTCTTGATGTAAGCATACTTTTTAGTCTCTCTACCGCTGGAGATATTCTATCCATAGGTACATCAGCCTGATTACGTGATGCTAATTCTTGAGACTCTGATTGTGTAAAGTGATTACCAAGATAAAAGTCTAAATCTTGTCTTGCATCTGTCTCCCAAGCTGTTCTATCGTTCTTGTATCTGTCAAATAGTTCTTGGTTTGTTAATGCTCTTTTGTCATATTCCATATATTTTCCTAGAAAAAGATGTAATTTGTCGTGCTAGAATTTACAGATTTTAATGAAGTTTCGGCAAGAACTATCAGTCAATACTACCTGTTATCCAGTTATACACCTTATTTTTCTTTATGTTTACTTGTTTTTCTATTCTATCTTTAAACTTTTTAGCATCTATTGCAGTGCTACTTGGAGCTTTTGCAAAATAATCTGCATAGTATAATGCATCCATAAGGTCATCGTTCTTTGGTTTTGGGTGTTCAAAAAACTCATCTACTATTTCAGTCATATGTTTTTTAATAAACAACTTCTTTGAATTAACGATAGGACCAAGCGTTGTTTCCAATCTATCTTCTTTCTTAATACCATATGGAGGCTTAACCCCTTTGAATATACCAGGCATCAATCGTTTATCAGCAATGGATATTCTACTAGTCATATCTCGCACCATTTCTTGAGCAGCAACCGTTTCTATGCTAACTCTTCTAACAGGTGAATACTTCTTTGCCATCTTTACAATCTCTTCTGCCATATCAAAGGCTGGTATCTTTTCTCTAAAGTAATCAATGATGTATCTATTCTTGTTTGCATCAATACCCATAACCATAATGACCTGATAGTCTGATGTCTTCGTTGCGGTAGCAGCAAGGTCTACTCCCATATATACATTGATTGGTATAGCCTCATCATTATCTACTAAATAGCAAAACTTATTTCGTACTTCAAACTTATGATTGTAATACTGCAACCTATCTACTTTGAATGCAGCAGACGCTGAGTCTCTAGCATCATTCATATACTCTTGAGCAAACTTGTTTACCAGACCTGCTTCAATAAATTCTTTTCGTTTGTTTTCTAACTTAGATAAAGGAAACTGGTCTTTCCATAATGGCTTTCCATCTTCAACAGCTCTATGAAAGGTTAAGTCCCAAGGATAGTCTCTATTGTTATTCTTTGCTTCATTCCATCCATCAACAATGTTTTGCAAGAATGCGTCATAGTGTACAATCGTACCAGTAAGCCATATCCAACCTTCATTGCCTGGCGTTTCTTCAAGTGATGGAAATACAGTAGATACAATCCACTTTTTTAACTCTGCTCTTCTATCTGGTGTCTTGGTATTTAACTCTGATTCAAAGTCATCAAGGATTATACCCGTATATCTTACGCCTACTTCTGCTCTACCACGAAGTCTCTGTGCAGAACCTTTGGCTATGATTCTATCTCCTTTAGGTGTAACAATATCTTTTTCAGTCCATCGCTTACCTACAGAACCGCCATCCATATTACCAAAGTAATATCTAATGATTTCATTTTCTTCAAAGTGATGTCTTATATACTTCACGTGGTCTACAGACTGACCCTGCTCCTCTGATACCCAAGCTACAAAGTTTTGTTTATCTTCCTGGGCAAAAAGAAACTTATGCATAATAGCAGCTTTAGATAAAATACTTTTACCCATACCACGAGGTATCACATTGCAAATACGTGCTCCTGGTTTATGTTGAATTAGTTTCTTGGCTAAGTCGTGGTGGAACTGAGGGCTTTCAGATTTGTGTAAGAAGTCTTGAGGCAAGAATACACGCCCAAAAAAGATTAGGTCTTTATAAGCTTTGGCTAATATCTCATCTCTCTCAGATAATTCTGAGGCAGATGGAATTATATTAATCTTCTTGTTCTCCACTTTCAATCTTCTTTACTCCGCTTAGTTGTAATATTTCATCTTTACTAAATCCAGTAAAGGCTTGACCAAGTAAAAGCTGTTCTGATTTCTTTTCTTTTGGATACATACTTTGTATCTTCATAAAGTTTTCCAAAGCTCTTAGCTTTACAGCATCGGATGTATCTGGATTATCAACAATGTCTCTGGCTTTTTCCAAAGTCCATTTCTTATCAACACCAATATCGGTCAGTAATTCTTCTATTTCTTTTTCCACTTCTTCTTTTATCCTAGTTTGTTTTAACAACACTGATGATTTCACCGATGCTGTATCTTTATTATTTGTTTCAAAACATTCTAAGTATGCTTGAACGGGTACTTCGCCGTGTGCTATCATTTTCACAAAACGAATCTCTCTCCAAGATAAAGGCTTTTCTTCTATGTTAGTCCTTTTCTTAAACGAGTTGTAATCTTTTTTAGGGTTGCCTTCCATCTTACCAGAACGAAAGCAAGGACCAAGCAATGTAATGTAGTAATCATCTATTGCTTTCAAGGTAGTATTTTTCATTTTCTTCTTACGAAGAATCTGTGTGACCTTGCCATCGTCTGTAATTACCCAATCGTTTGGCTGACCTTCTCTCCAATCCTGTATCAAATCAGCATCAGGGAAGGATTCTCTAAACTCCGCCTCATTATCAAATACATAACGAGGAACGCCTTTGATAACTCTTCTATGCATTAGCCTTCAACAACATTACCCCATACCACGCATTTGCCTTTGACTATCTCAATGACTTCTACTTGGAAGTTTCCACCTGGAAAAAAGGTAATGATACTGAATGCGTGATTCCAATTATGTAATCGACCACGTAACCATTTGTTTTTTTCTCGAGACATATCCTTAAGACATCCAATACCCCAAGCTCCAATAGTTCCTGCATCTAATTTTGTTAAGGTGTGTCGTTGTATATCGTGGGTATGTCCGTACATAATGTTAGCTCCATATGTCTCGAGATGTTTCTTGGCGTGGTAAGTAGTAGCGTAACTACCGTGAATAAAATTAATTTTTCCAAGTTTTAAAGGAACATTATATTCATAATATTTGTATCCTCTTTCTTTTAACTTACACGCTATTGGAAATGTATATTCACTCATATAAGGATACTTCTCTACAAAGTTGTCCATCCATATCTCGTGATTCCCTTGAAGCATATGTCTTTCTTTTACGTTATGCTTATCTAATTCTGCGTCTATAATATCTAAACCTGCATTGACATCTGCGATGTCTTGCTCACAATGCGGTATCTGATATTCTAAGGAAGGAAGTTTTTTTCCTTTATACTTCCAAGCAGAAAAGTTATGCCACTCTCCTACGTCTCCAATATTTACATATATATCTGGCTTGACTATTCCTATTGCTTGTAAAGCACAAGACAATGCTTTCTCATCGTGCAGAGGGAAATGAACGTCTGGAAATACTATTGCTCTTTTAAGCTTTGATTTTTTTGCCATCTTCACTAACTGCACTCCCCCACATATCATCAGAACCAACGAGTTCAGGGGATTCAATACTTTCTACCACCTGAAATAACTCAATGATTCTTTCTAACACGTAAGGTTCTTCTGCAAATATTTCAGCATCACGCAAACGTTCAACTAAGAACTTTGCTTTTTCTATGCCTTCTACTAGTTCCATTTATTTTTTGTCTTTCTTATTTGTTGGTTCATCTTTTGTTTCAAGACCTTTTAATGCTGCAAATGCACCACGAACCTGCTCTAAAGCTGTTGCTACTTCGTTTAATCTGCTCACAAGCCCTTCTCTTTCTTTCAACAACTCATCAAACTGTTGTTGGTATTGTTGTATTTGTTCTTTTACTTTATCTTTCATAATACTAATGTCTCCTTATGTTTGTTAGAATTTATCATCTTTGTTAGACTCTTTACAATAAATATATTCATAAACTCTCAAAAAGTCATAAATATTACAAAAGTAGTAAATAGTTCTTGGAATAAGGGAAATAATACCTTATCTTAAAGAACCTCTTTCAGGTTGCCATATTAGGGTATTACCCTATTAGGGTATCCGTATTAGGGTTTTCCTATTAGGGTATTCCTATTAGGGTTACCCTATATTCGGGAACCCTAGCATCACACTACATATTAGGGAACCCGAAGTATTAGGGTACCCGACTGTCCAAAAAAATATCCTAAAAATATTTGGTGATTTTGTGTGAGCTTGTTTTATTGTCAATACCCCCCGCCCGAAAGCGACGTTGAAAATTTGGAAATGGGTTGAAATTTTGAAAACCCCAACCCAACCCAACTATTTTATTTTTTAAAATAATCTTTATCAAATTGTCCTAAGTCATATTTTAATAAATTTTCTAAGATACATTTTTGAGATGCGACCCAACTTCTTTTATGTAAAAGAACTTTAAATTTATCATCGTCATCAATTCCTTCTTCAATGAATAAATCTAATTCTTGTTCTCTCTCTTGTAGTTCTGTTTTTATTTTTTCAAATCTGTAATAAATTACTTTTAATACTTGTTCGTATGTTTGTTTCATTGGTTTCCTTTTTGTTTATTAATAATTGTATTCATACTATATATATGCCAAGGGGGGGTAAAAGTTCCCATATATTATAGGTTTATTTCAACCCCCAACTTATTCACAAGTATTAATGTAAATAACAATGTTTATCAACTAAAATTAGATTTTCTTTAAATCTATTGTCAAGGTTTAACCATTTCATATTGTAAACATTAGTAGCATAATAACGACCATTTAAGCCCTTAGAATACTCTTTATAATACTTTGGTACTATTTCAACATTATTACCGCTTATAAGTACCTTAGAACCTTTAATTTTACTAACTCTGTTTAATAGCATAGCTTTAATATTATCAGGTACATCTAAACTATATATTTTGCTTTTTAAATTAGTCATTTTTTTTCTTCCTTATTTAATTAATATTTTTATTTCTATTACTTACACGCATATAAATAATAATAGTTCCAACTTTTTTTTATTCTGATACTATTTCGTCTTTGTGTACCGCTTCCCAAAATTTATGTACATTAAAACTAGGGTTATCTTGTTTTAAAAATACTACTAAATCATTATAGAATTTATCTAAATCTATAACCCTTTTAATATCATCTCTAATATTCCCATATCTACTATTATTATTAATTAACTCCGCTAATTTAATATAGTGTTTTCTTGTCATTTTTTTTCTTCCTTAAATTATTAATGTTATATTATTGCTACTACTTAAACTAAATTTAGTTCCCAATTATTTTATAAAGATTTATTTTCACTTAATAAAATTATTGGTGTTAAGTCATAATAAAATGATTTTTGATTAGTAATAATTTTAATTCCATATTTATAATATTTTTTATTAGATGATTTACGTAATAAAATATTTTTTATTCCATATTTATATATTTCATAATCAATAATATATGAAAGCGGATAACTTTCCATAAAATCTAAGAATTTACTATAATGAAAATCTTTTATTTCTAATCCATAACCATAATTATAATTAAATTGTATATAGTTTTTTTCTAAATATTTTGTCAAATTAAATACATTCATTTTTTTTTCTTCCTTATTTTGTTTTTACTACAATAATTATATATATCTAATTTAAAAAAGTTCCCAAGTTTTTAAAATAAAGTTATACACAACTTATTAACATATCAAAAGTTTGCTTATACGAATAAAAAAAAATAAAGTTCCCATATGTTTATAGGTAGCCCTTAAACGCTTTAAAATAGCCCTTAACAAGCATAACAACGCTTTATTAATAGTTATATCTTAAAATCTCTTTTATTGTCTTGTAGATAGCATTTAATAATTATGTCGTCTTAGAAATAAATTATTTGAAAATAGTTGGGAACTTATTATATTGTATATAGTAGATAGAGTATGACAAGCAATAAAAAAGACCAAATAAAAAAAATTAAAAAGTTGGGAACTTATTTTATTTAGTGTCATATATATAACATAACATTAATTATTTAAAAGGGGTTCAATATGACCTTAGAAAGTAAATTAAAATTGTTAGGTATTAAGAAGGCGAAACAAATAAAAATTGAGAGAGCCAAATTTTTATCTAATGACAATGGAAAATTTGTTAGAATTAGAGGACAAAAATTTCCTTTGGAGAGTGGAAAATATTATAATTGTTCAGAGGGACAAGCAATAATAAAAGCCATTGACGAGGCAGTAAATTATTATTGGGAATACAAACCAACATATAAATAAAAAAGTTGGGAACTTTAATTGGTTCCCAACATATAAGAAGTAAACAAAGGAGTTTAAATGGAATATAAATATTCTGCGGTAAGCAGTCATAGAGAAATTCCACAAGAAACACCAACCTGCAAATGTGCTATTTGCGACGAGGAATTAACAAAGTTCTTTGTTGGATGGACTATGAGTGAATATGAGAACGATTATAGACTTTGCGGAGAGTGGAATTGTTGGAGTGAGTTTGGAAGTATGTATGAAAGCGAAGTCCCTTTTGAGGATTATGTAGAGGATGTTGATAATATGACAGATGACGATTGGGATTGGGCGGTAAATGAGTGGATGTTTAACGAATACGATATAGTAAAATCTGATAAATGGAAATAAAGTTCGGAACCTTTATAGATTTAAAGCATTAGAGAAGTATAAACAAAGGAGAATATATGTATACCAATGTGAGTGAACACGATTTTATAAATAATAGTAATAAGTACCACCAACATAAAGATAATTTTTCTTATGACGGAAAGAAAGCACTATATAAATATTTAGTGGATTTAGAGGCAGACATAGGACAAGAAATGGAAATGGATTGGATTGCTATTTGTTGTGAGTATGGAGAATACGAAAGTGAACAAGAATTATTAGAGCAATACAATGAGAAAAGTCTTGACGATATTATGGACAAAACAGAAGTAATAGAGTTTAAGCATTATGATAAGCCAAAAGATTATATGAGTGATAATTGGACTTATAGATATATTGTATTAGAATATTAAAGACTTGGGGGTGGTGAATATTATCGCCACTCTTTGCGAGAGAGTGTTGGTTAGGGTATTATAGCGTTTGAGAAAATGTAGGATACAAAAATGAGAATATCAGATGAGATAGTGCATAGCCATTATATTCAGAAACCCCCTGCGTAATTAAACAAAGGAGAACAGATGAACGAATACCAAAAAGACAGAGACGCACAGAAAAAAATAAATTATATCTTACTGAAACAAGTAATTGAAAATCTTGGTGAGTTGGAACAGGAGTTAAACTTAAAATCAAAATCATTTAACACAGAGGGATATTCAGTAGGAATGAATAAAAGAATATTAGAAAAAATAATCAGGAACATTAATTGCTAATATGAGTATATATAGTAAACAAAGGAGAACAAATGAAAACATATGCAGAGATGTATGAACTACAACAAGAACACGAAGTAGAAAATGTGTATAATAAGTTTTGTGATTATGAACACATTAGACTTGGTGGAGAATACAATATGATTACAGAAGTCAGAAGTGTCTTAGAAGAGTTAGAGTTTATGGATAGCCCTTTACAAGACAAAGAAAGTTATTTCTATATCCAAGAGAACTATGATAGAATAGTTGAGGAACTTGGAGATAACTTGGAGAGTTATGATGATGGAGAGGACTATTGGATAGTAGATATTAAATACAAACGAAAAGAGGACTAATGAAAGAATATGTATGTGAAGTAAATTTAACTTTTAGTGGAAATAACTTTGAAGCAAAAAACAAAAAGGAATATGTCGAAAAAGTAAAAGATACATTTAAAGAGGAATTTAACATTGAAATTGATGATAAGGAAATTGTAAACATACAACCAATAAAGGAGGACTAATGAATATAAGTAAAGAGTTTGAAAACATAAAAACAAGATATATAAACTTTTACAAAGAGCCAGAAATAAAAATAAAAGCCATTGAAAATCTGGTAAATGTAGAACTACATAATCAACTACAAGAAAAAGATGAGATTGAAAATGTAGCAGACTACAATGTAGAGTTGTTTGGAATGGGAGATTGTGCGTATAGAATACGAATGAACTATGTCTATACTATCGTCTGTACTATCAGAGAGGGCAATGATATTAATACCTGTGTGCAGATATTGATGAACCACATATGGTATCAAAACAGATACTTTGAAGATAAAGTAGATAGAAGTTGGAGATAGAAAAAAAGTGGGAACTTTATTTAGCAAGAGGAGTATAATGATTAGTAGAATAATAATAAGTATCATTAGTTATGTGATGATGTTCATTGGGATATTGTATATCATAATGACAACACTACTAAAACTAATTGGAATAAAGGAAGAACAATGAAAGTAGATGAATACAGAATAAACCCTAATGTAGAGACAGGTGGGACATACAGGTTCGGTGAGGTTATGTTGAAGCCTGTGGAACTATTGATGGTGTTAGGTAAGCCACACATTATGGATAGTTATAAGGTATCAGGCGAGTATATCTTTGAACACACAGAGACAGGCACACCAATCACTTTATATGATTGGAAATACACTACCTTGTATGATGTAGATGGTATTAAACCAGTGGACTTCTGGAAGTTAGATGAGGAAGTTCAGTTCAACATAGGTTCAAACAATAGTATGGCTTGTGGCTTTGACAAGTGGATAAGAATGACTATACAGAACAGATTGAATGAGATGAATGAGGGTATTGAGAATGAATGATAATGGAAGAGAAGCATTGGGCTATCTTAAATACGTGCAACAACAACATACAGATATGTATGGGTTGTATGAGCCACAGATTGAGTGTAGTTATTGCGGAAACAATGTCAAGGGAGATAGCCCTACTATCACTATCAACGAGTGTGATGTATGTGAAGATAGGGATTGGCAGAGCCTTTGTTGTACTGCTCCGCCCTTTGGCAATAGTTTTATAGAAGAAGATAAAACAGGGATTTGTTCCAAGTGTTATGATGGAGCAAACTTTGATGACTTAAATAAGGAGGAAGTAAATGAGTAAGATGAGTGAGTTAGATATTAAAAGACAAGAAGTAGAGGAGATTGTAAAACAAAGAGAAATAGTTGGCAATCCTGAAATAGTAATACAAGCATATTACAGCATAGATAGTGAGACAGGTATCATACACTACGATACAGATAGTATTCGTGAAGAGTTTGAAGAAGCAATCAAACAACTGGAAGCCAATGAACAGGCAGAGTTGGATGGTTGGAATGAGAAGCAACAAGACTATGCTATGGACAATATGACAAGTGATGTGGCACAGGAAGGAGCTATGTATGAGTGATAGGTTAGATGAAGCAGTAAGTAAAGCCTTCAAAGAACTATACAAGATAGAGCAGTTAGTTTTAAAACTAAGACTAACATTAGGACACCTTGAAGAAGTGTCAAAGAAGAACAGAAACGAACTAAAAGAAATAAAAAGAAAGGAACAAAAAGAATATGAGGGAGTATAATGTAGAAAGTATAGAGGCTAAATACAGAGCAGACTTAGAAGAACTAAATCAATATGCTATTATTGTGCCACTTGATAAGAATGATATAGGTGCATACATCAAAGGCTTTGAAGATATGGATGTTAAAAGAGCTAACGAAATATGCAGAGAGGTAGTAAACTTAATGGAGTTTGAAGTGATAATGATGAATAACACACCACAAAACCCAAAGGCAAATAGATTTACTTCAATGCTAAAAGAAGCAGTAAAGAAAGTTTGCAGAATGAGTAAGTTAGAATTTATAGATAGCGACCAATTGTTTATGTTGGGCGAAGGCAATGCTTGATATTAAAGATATATACGCAGGATACTTGAAGAAACTTAACGAGGATAATCGTATCAATAGATATGAGGATAGAGAGAGTTGGTTTCACGCATCATCCAGTGGGATGTGTATGCGTAAGATATACTACAATAGTATAGAACAAGTAGAAGCATCACCAATAGATGACAACACATTAAGATTGTTTAGGCTAGGGGACTTGGTTCACAATGACATACAAGATGCATTGCAACTATATGCCGAGAAAGAGAAGGTAGATGTCTTGATTGAAGAAGAGATACGAATACAGGACATCAATGTCAGAGGGTTCTTTGATATATGTATAGTAGATGATGATGCTATGTATGATGTAAAGACTTGCAATAGTTTCAAGTGGAGGAACTTGTTTGGTAGAACACCAGACCCTGAACCTGCGGAGAACTATGCGTTGCAGCTAGGTACATATGCATACTGGTATCAACAGAAGTATGATGTTGAATTACAAAAGTTAGCATTGCTATACTATAACAAAGACACTTCTCTGATGAGAGAAGTCAATGTCCCTAAGTCCTTTATTATCAAGGCTTACGAGTATTGGAAAGATGTGAATGAACGATTTAAAATTGGGATACCAGAGGTATCCTTAGGCACTGCACCAGTTTATGAGTGGGAGTGCAATGTTAAATATTGTGGCTACTACAACCACTGCGGAGGTGGATTGAAGGGTCAAAGCAAATGGACAAAAGGGAGGTGAATGAAGATGGGTAAAACATTAGCAGATGGTAGAAAGAAAGCAGTTAGCACAAAGACATATGC
>Ga0181387_1000063_pt1 | contig 21656 bp, 21 predicted proteins | sample 10SPOviralmetaG_FD_130119 | JGI IMG/M metagenome (GOLD analysis project Ga0181387, IMG submission 130119) | Marine viral communities from the oligotrophic San Pedro Time Series (SPOT) site, San Pedro Channel, CA, USA - 10 SPOT_SRF_2010-04-27 | ecosystem: Environmental > Aquatic > Marine > Strait...
AAAGAAAAAAAAATCTAAGTATTAATAAATGGGAGACTATCCGAAGAAAAGAATCTATACTTGGGACATCGATACCGTATCCGCTCAACTATCTTAATCAAAAGAGACTGTAAACCCTCCGCTCCGTACCTTGAGACCCCCTACTGAATCTTTTTTTAATCTTTCTTTTTTCTCCAATTGTTTTTTCACACGATTTGATAATACAGGTAATATCTTCTCTTTACAAGACCTATCTTCTTTTAACATATTCAACGCTCTTCTGCACGTAGAAATATCACAATGAGGTTGTATAATCTTCGCCTGAGATATGAGGTGTTTCATACTTTTAAAGTAAGGATGCAGAGTATAACTATTTTTACAATATGAAATGATATCTCGACTAATAGTTATCAACCGTTCTTTTTCTGTAATAGAAAGGTTCTTTGCTTGATTTGGTTCTGAAAGATATCTTTTTAAATCTTCTATACTATCTATAAAGTAATAATCATTTTCAGGTTCTATATAATCAATCTTCTCTAATATTTGAGAAAGTGTTGTTACTAAAGACATCTTTGATAAATCGTGAATATCTAAAATTTCAATATTAAATACATCACAGACTTCAATTAAATCTTTCTTCGAATGAGATGGATGAATTATCATATATACTATACAATATTTTTTTATGATAGTTGTAACATCAATCCCTCATAATTAACATCCCGCTCTTCAATATCAGAATAACTCTCCCTCTGAACTGTTGTAAGAGGTATTGTTAAAAAGAAATTATCCCTCGCCATCAACTTAAACCAATTACAGTCGTGAGGTGCAGTCTTGTCTTCAGGATTTTCTAAGACCAATTTTATAGATTCTTCAAAGTTATCAATGATAGTATCGTAATAATGCCTTTTAACAGCATACATCGTACAACAATAGCATTGAAAGACCCTCACAAGATCCTTAGGATATTTTGCGTGTTTTTGTAAAGGTCCCTTATTGTTTCCTGAGAACAACAGAACGTCATAAGGTAAGAATCTTGAATTAATATATTTTTTCATTTTATTCAAAGTATCTTTAGGTTTCAAGAACTTTACATCATCTTCGAAGATTAGAACGTATTCCCAATTACGTTTCTTCGCTTCTTTCAAACATGCGATGTGACTCCTAGCACATCCTATGATACCTTTCTCGTGTTCTATCGCATTGAACCGATTCGGTTTTGTAATACCTATCTTTTTTAATTCTTTGATAGTCTCTTCATTACGATCAGTTCTGCGTTCCAAGTTTATATAAAAATGTTTATTAAGATCCATTATATATATACTCAAGAAAAAAAATTAACGAGAATAACCTTTAACTTTCATCTTCTTTACTTTATCAGCAAGGTCTTTATCTGCACGACCCCAAGTCCCAGGACGTTTCATTACGAAGGAGTAGACTCTTGCTTGTCCCCACTGAGCTCCTGACATCTTTCCGCGAAGGGAAGAACCACCAACCTTCTTGCCTGTAGAAGCACTTCTAACTGACTGAGGATTGCTCTTTCTTGCTCCAACGCCACGCTTGTAGACTTCGGTAAGTATTCGAGAAGGGATTCCAGTGCGTCTCGCAATCTCAGTCCGAGAGTGCGACGTATCTTTAGGAAGTTTATACCGAGCATTATACTTTTGTTTATTAGTAGACATTTTAATATTGTAAAATATATTTTAAAAAGATATCTTTTAAACAAAATCTCCTGTAAAAACTGCTGGGTCATTAACCATCATTGAGAATATATCTCCACCCGCTCCGAAATCTTCAATCAATGCTTTCTTCTGCTTTTTCTTAACAGTTCTCTTCTGAGGTTTTACTGCTCCAGATTTACCCTGAGATATCACAACTTTGTTGGTCGGCCCGACTCTGTTTCCCTTCGAGATTCCTCTTACTTGAATTGTTTTTGATGTATGATTAATCTTGTAACCGCTTCTTTCAATCGCAGAAATAAGTTTCCCTCGTGCAAGACCAGGATTTATATGAGTAAGTTTGTTGTGTTGGCGAACAAGGTTGCGGATTTCTTCCGTAGACATCTCTCCTGCTTTAACTCTCGGCATCTTTATTAAGTAAAAATATATTCTTGTAAGAAAATATATTTCAATATAAATGGTAAAATATGATAAAATGGTCGTAAAAAGAAGTGATAAAAGTGGCAAGAAGTATATGGCGGTCTTTACTGATTCTTCTTCGGGAAGAAAGAAAACAACACATTTTGGAGCCTCTGGGATGACTGATTACTTAATAAGTAAGGACAAAGACCGAAGAGCACGATACCGCTCAAGGCATAAAAAAGATCTTCGGAGTCGTGATCCGACTCGTGCAGGATTCTTATCATACTATCTGACATGGGGTGATTCGACATCTTTAAGAACAAATATTAGTAGTTATAAAAAGAGATTTGGATTTAAATAATAATAACTTAAAATAATTAAAAATTTGAAATTTATAATTTAAATATTTATCATAATAAATGGATAAAGAAACACTCTTTCAACTCTTCAAACAAAATGGAAAAAGAAAAGACTCCACCTCTAACGCTTACGCCACTAGAATCTCCGGACTCGCTAAGAAACTTAAGACAAACGACCAATTATTTCTACAAGATAGCGAAAATGTCTTTGATATTATTTCTAATCTTGCTACATCCACACAGGCAAATTGTCTTTCAGCGATTATTGAATATCTTACGATACTTAACGAACATACCCTCGTAGACGATTATAAAAAACGTAAAGACCTTCTTGACAACAAGATTGAGAAGGAATACAAAAAAAATCCTATCAGTAAGAATCAACAAGAAAATATGATATCATACGAAGAACTCGTCAAGTATTGTGAGATGATTGATAAAGAAGTAACTATCTATGAGAATAAACCAATGATGACTCTCAACGACGAATGGATTCTAAAAGACCTCAAGTCACTCAAAATCCTCCTTCGAATGTATCTTCTGCACCCTACACGTAATGAATACTGCTCCTTACAGTTTATAACTTATCGCGAGTACAAAAAGATAAAACAACCCGAATTCAATTACGTCGTGCTTCCAGCAAACACGGGAAAGAAGAAACCCTTCCTAAGTATTACAAATTATAAAACACAAGATAAATATGGATTAAAAATTACAGAACTCCAAGATAAAACTCTTGTAAAAATGTTACGTGACCTTTACAAAGAAATTGGAATGACTTATCTGTTTAAACTCGCAAAGTCAGGACAACCTTGGCAGAGTCACAATCTATGTTCTATAATGACTAAGTATTCAAGTAGAATGATAAATAAAAATATATCTTCAACCATTATGTATAAGATTATCATCAAAGAAGCAGGATACAATTTTGATGAAGCATTGAAAAATGATGATTTCATTAAAGCAGAAAAGTTCAATGAAATATTACAAAAATATGCGAAGACCAGAGGTCATTCGAGAAAAGTTCAAGAAGCGGTTTATATCGCTAATCAGTAACTATATTGGGATCTTGTTCTCCCGTTTCAACATTAATATTATGCTGTTCTAATAAATTTTCTAACTTCTGAACTTTTTTGTTTTGCTCTTCGAGAGTCATTCTCAACAAGATTAATTCTTTAAACAACTCATTCTGTTCTTCGATAAGACGGATGTTTTCTTGTAATGCAGACATTTATATTTATATAACTTCTTTCTTTTAAATCATTTATTTAGGTGCGATTCAATTCGTTTGATGCCTTACGTATATGGAACTGGACTATAGTCCGTCCTTTGAGACCGTCGATGAGTTTCTCATCTACGTCAACAAGATCGATATCAACAGAGTTCAGATGAACTGGAACGCTGTTATTAAATTTAACATAGACTCTTTCGTGAGGTTCATAGTAAAGGACTCCATTATCATTACCTCTTACATCAAACTGAGGGCATCCATATACGATATTGGATATAGAGTTTTTGTTCCCGTTGTACGAGTTAAGAGCGTGATTCTTAAAACGAACAAACATATTGTTCGTATTAAAATTGTCCTCTTCAGGAGCAACAGCGGATATAAATGATACTTCAGCAGTCCCAGGATTCGTCGCATGTTCCGTTTCACGAACAATATCAATACCAGCATATCCTAAAAATTTCTGAGTATCACTCATATCAAAACCTAACAGATAATCCTGCTCAGTTTCAGTTAAATAAGTGGTCTCTGCAGTAAAGAGTAAAGTCCAGCGGTTATCGACTCCCGCGTTCCCCGCGATGAGCCCGATGTAACCGTAGTTGTTTCCTGCTACATCCTTACCGTCCCTATAAACCTGAGAATTTTGTAATTCATTATATATCCGTAGATATTCAGGAGCAGGATATCCATCATCATCTTGACCTAGAACAGGTCGTTCACCCCATCCCCAATAATTATTTTCAAAGAATCCCCTCTTCGCGTGACCGTTCCAACTTTTAACCCAGACCTCACCAGGAAACTCGTTAGACCTCAATCCTATGTGAATCTTTGGAAACAACTCATCTGTATCCATACCAATTGGTTTAAAACGATCCGCATAAGTAGTGGTCGCAGCCGAGATTAGAGGTGATGTCCCTGGTTTACCCGTAAGTCCTAGCGAACAAAATACAGACTCACCCGATAAATGGAAAATGACTCTATCATACGTTTTATCTATCATACTCGCATTAGAAACAGCAGTCTCATAAGCACCAGGAGTTCCTACCAATTCCATACCGATTCTTTCACCCGCGGGATTTGTAACCGCCTGAATTAATTGGGGCGGTCCCCCTTTATACCACATAAAAGCGTAATCGAAGAACAGAGGCACATTATTAACCGTATAATCACTAGGGACTGCTCCAGCGTGACTATGAAAGGTAATATCGTTGCTAATAGGAACTGCTTCAAATCCAGTATCACCACCCGTCGCATCCAAATTACCTATCGGAATAGCATACGTAAAATATCTTGTTTGTCCGCCGTCCTGTGCAGAACTCCCCATATTTCTTACAAGACCTACAATGTAACGGTCATCAAGGTTAGAACCCGAGGTGGATATATCAAGGTAAAATTCACAAGAACCATTGACTCTCGATAGTGGATGAGCTTGACCGATTACATCACACACACCGCCGAAAGGATCGTCAGGCAGAGTGTATGACGCAGTAATTTTAAATCCTGAACCAGATGCAGAAGCAGTAAATACATCGGTCGCCTGACTCCGAAGCATCTCACTGTTATTAAGTTCATCTAGAGATTGACGAGTAGTAGCATCCTCACCGTCCCCCGCATATCTAATGTATGAGTCATACTCGGAAACTGTAGGAGCATCTGAAAAGGAAGCACCTGACCCCCATTGTTTAAAAGTTATCGTATATCCTACAAATGCTCCTGCAGAATAATTATCCGTGACAGTAATCGTCTGAACCTCACACCACGCTTTAAGAACAATATCATCTAATTTTCTTTTTAATTCAATCGTAAATTCTTCGCGAGTATAACATCTATCTTCATTTGTTAATTCAATCTTGAGAGTTCGATTGACTCCACCCAAATCATTCCCAGACCCAGTAGGGTCTTGCCTGTTACCCTGAGTATCATCATTATATTCATAACCCCAAAAGAGTAAAAGTCCATCCCCTTCTTGTAAACATATTTTATCTTGAACCGTTTCTATCTTTAAAGATACAACAGCAATTTCAGAATCTTTATCAACAATCAGAGGCGATTTCAAAAAATTGGTAAAACTCACGGGGTTCTCTAATCCCAAGACGGTGTCCTGACCACTCTTATGATACTGAGGTTGTTTTGAAGAGGTAATAAGTAACGACATGTTTTATTACTATTTATATAAAAACTTATAGGAGAAAAAAAATAAATTATTCAATATAAATGAAGAAACGTGCGAATTTTAAAAACGGAAAAGATTTCCGCAAATCAGTCAATCCTGCAGAGCGAGGTGTGTGTGCTAAATGTCAATATAAAATTTATGAAGCGTCAGTTGATAAGGTAAAGGTGAAAGAAAAAGATGTCTTCGATAAAGGGACTAGTCGGACTCAGACCCGATCGAATAATTTATCGTCTCGACGTCCGAATCAGAATCGGAAGAATCAGAGTCGGAAGAAGTAAGAATATCTAACTTATTCTGGTCTTCTTCTAGTTCTTTTGTTAATGCTTCTAACTTTTTCTTTTTCTCTTTCATTTTCTTTTCTTGCTTTTGTTTTTCTTTTCGTTTACGTTCTTTATTCTCTTCAGAACGGACTTCTGCCCTTTCTTCTCGAACTCTCCTTTTCTTTAATGCCTTTGCTAGTTCTTTCTTCGCTTTTAATGTATCGGTAGCATAACTATCTCTGAGCTCATTATAATCTGTACGAGGGACATAATTTTGCTGATACTCTTCAATCACCCCATTCAAATGAGTTATTCTTTCCATTTGTTTATTTGCTCTTACACGATTACGTTCACCTAATGCGATTTTATCCTCATATCTTTCTTCCAATTCAGACTTATAAGTTTCTAATAGGTCATCAATACTTTTATTGAGAACTGGAGTGCTATCTATCTTCTTCTGCATCTCTCTCATCTTTCTAACATTATCCCGATATATTCTCATCTTTCGAATATGACAGCGGTCTACTGTAATTAATGCTTCTCTCAAAGCACTCCCATATTTAGAGGTATAGTCCAGACTATTAAAAGATTCACTTATAAATTTTTTAATTTCAGACTTTAAATTCCTTTTAGTCCCAGGATGAAATTCAGGAGCATCCTCATTCTCAGGGTCATACTTACCCTCTTCAATAGTATGTAAAATATATTCTGTAAAATATTCAATCGCTTGTTCCCATTCACCGTGTTGCTCCTTTAAATCATCTCCCATCTTGAATACTATATAATTAAATCTTTAAATAATATCTCTAATCAAAATAAATGATTACCTTATGATGAACGACTGTGAATCCTGGTTTAGGAGTTTTTTGAAACCTATTTTTACCTACTCTCGAGTACCGAGGGTCTGTTGCCCTTTTCATCTTCATATATTCCCGACGCTTCTTTCTGTATTCCTCCGTGTGTTGTTTCGCTAGAATTTTCTCTCGATGTTTCTCATAATATCTTTTATCAACTTCTCCCATTCTTAATGTAAAGATACTTGTAATCTTAAATAGATAAAATTGTAAGGAAAATATCGCACACTCCATCGCCGATTGTAAGGTAAGATATTTGATTTGTAAGCACTCTGAAGACACCATAAGAATTTCAATCGTTTCAAAGACTCATTACTGTAAAGCACCATAGTTACTATAATTACACTTTCTCTGCATCTGTAAAAAGTTTGTTGTTATCCTATAGTATAGAACATATATCATCTATCATAATTATCTCTTTTTTTATCTTTCTATAGATTACAATTTATACAATATTTCAGAAAGTGTAATATCCGTAATATACAGTCTTATGGTTTATACAGAGCAAAGAATTGAATAGAGAAATATAATATTTATTACGTTAAGAGACGTAAAGGGTATCATTACAAATGACCCTTTTTTCCATTACAAATGCAGATATTCGTATGCGAATATGGAGATATTCCCTTACAAATCATCATTTTACAATTACACCTCGAAATGATATCTTTTTTGACTTTAAAATAGAAGTATTTACAATCTTATAGAAAATATAAAAATAATTGTAGAAACTAATAAAATATCTAAACTACTATAAAAGATGTCTTCTGATTACTTACCCGATATAGAACCGCCTCCAGAACCAACTCCAGAACCATTACCTGAAATTCCAAAAGAAGGCATAGACGATTTAGTATCTGAAGCAAGAGCAGATGAAGGGTCAGTTACAGTAGAGGTCAGTGAAACCGTAGACCCCGAAGGTGCTGAAGAGGCAGTGCCTGAAGAACCTCTCGAACCTGTTGTTAAAGAAAAGAAGAAATTAGCACAGCACGATGTATTTAATACACCTCAGGTTTTACCTGTTGCTCCACCAAAGAAAGCAAAAAGAAAAGCAACTCCTAAACAACTTGAAGCGTTAAGAAAAGCGAGAGAAAATAAAAAGAAGAATGCTCTTGCTCGTGCAGAAGCATTAAAGGAGGGTAAAGAAGTTCCTGAGAAACTTCTTACAAAGAAACAACAGGCGAAAAAGAATACGAAGAAAACAATTCAAGAAGAAGTAAAAGAACATCAGCAAGATTTTACAGATGCACAGATAGCTAAAATTACATCTCAAGCGATCGAAGCATATGAAATAAAAAGAAAAGCGAGAAAAGAAGTAAAGAATAAAAAGAAGGCAGAAGAAGCACAACGGGCTCAGATACAAGCAACTCTTCAAAAAGCAATGAGGGGTGGAGCTCAACCTCCTCAGCAACCACAGAGAACGTGGGCGGATGATGCTCTTTCAGGGATGTTCTCTTAATAGAACTCCTGATTATCATACAATTTATATCCACTATACGTGAAACCTTTTTTCGCGTCCGAAAGATTAAGCACAGCGATAGCAGGATATAAGAATAAATTTATTTTACCTTTTTTTTGTAAAGATATATATTCATTATCAATTGCCCTCTCTTTCTTACCGTGAGGTATATTACTTAATATATCTTGAGCGACCGAAGCATTTGGAATATAATATCCACAAGTCTGCCCGATCTTAAAGACATCTTTATCAATCTGATTGATACCTTTTTGACAACAATATCTTACATTATCTTTTTCTCCACCTTCTTTGAAAGTTTTCATATCTTTTAAAAACGGTGATGTTATATCACCTCCTATATAACAGAACTCTTTTACATCTTTTAATTCTTCAAGTCTTTTCCAATCCTTGATAACCGCATCATCTTCGATGATTACTGTATTCTTTAAATTATCGCTGATAATTTTCTGTAATAACTTTTTATGGGATAGTGAACATGCGACTACTTTTTTTCTTAAATCCATTTTAGCATTATGACGAAAGTAATAGTTATCGACCTCTGCATCTGTTACATCCTCCCACCAGACGGCATCGCACAACTGATATCTTTCTTCATCATATTTATACTTTCTATCCTCATAAGCATTTACGACAAATATATTCATTTATATATCTCAAGAAAAAAAAATAGGATAAATAGAAATAAAATATATCATACTATAAATGTCAAAGACACCTCAAGTGATTCCCGTTCGTGATCCCGAACAACAATACTTAAATAAATCTGGTATGCCTCCCGTGCACGAACATCTACCTCAGATAGATGGATTTGGTGGTGGAGCGTGTTGCCTTATGATATCACCAGTGAAGACTGGTAAGTCAACGATAATCAATAACCTCTTACTTAATAAAGATTTTTATGACGCTCAAGAAAGGTTTGATTCAACTCATATTATTTCTAATACAATTGCGAATGATGTAACTTCAAGATTTCTTAAAGAGGCATTTGATACATATGATCAGTACAACGACTCTATTATCGACGGCATCGTCGAAAGACAAAAGACATTTGAGAAAGAAGAACAACCTGAGATATCAGTGGTTATAGATGATTGTCTAGGTAGCATTAAGAGGGAGGGTAGAATAAATCATCTTGCTTCACGGTTCAGACATTTCAATATAAAACTTTTGATTATCTCCAGTCAGAATTTTCGTGCGGTTAGTCCTATAATTCGTCAGAATGCTACGAACGTAATTATCGGGAGTCCTTTTCCAAACAGAAAAGAACTTCTTAAAGTAGCAGAAGAATATGGGGATCTGTTTGGTGGTCCGGAACAATGGATATCTTTATATAAATCTGCAACTCCTGAACGTTATAATTTCATTCATATGGATTTACAAGAAAATCCTCCAAGGATGTATAAGAACTTTGACACCCTGATTGCTGTCGGAGAAAATCCTTCCGCTCAAGAAGATTTAAAAAAAGTTGATTTAGAAGAAAATGTTGATGAGTCATAAATATGGACTTATACAATCTAAATTCTGCTCGCTCTCAAGGATCTGCTCTTACAAGGGATAACACCGAATACAATGAGAATCTTCGAACTGCTCGTCAAGGTGTAGATGAATTTTACAAGACAAGAGATTTAAATCTTAGAAATCAAAAAACTAAAGACCAATCCCAGCAGTCTCAAGATAAATTAATTCACGAAGGATTGGATACGGTCGCGGCTATCGGCACAGCGGGGAGACTACCTCAGATATCCGCTACAGCAAAGGCATACAAAGATTTTAAAACTACAGACCAAGCATTAGGAAACGATGCGTGGTTCGCGGATTCAAGAAACTTTCTCAAATCACAAAGAAATTTAGCACGTTCACAGGATGGTGGAACATATTTAAGTCAAGCGTCTGATTACGTCTTCGGTCATAACAATACAAATCCCGACGCACCTGAATCCGCTCGTCAAGGTGGAGGAGCTCCAGGGACTCGTCCAGATGCAGACACTACCGCACCTGCTCCTGCCGAAGAACCTGTTGCTGAGCGTCGAGGTCCTCCAGTTCAATTAGATGAAGCAGACCGCCCCACATTTCGTAGGCAAGATCGAGCTCCGTATCCGGCTGCGAATCCAAATCGTCCTGGAGAAGTTCTACCTGCGGATACTACACCCGCACGGGTCACAGGGGGAACTGGTAATACTCCTGCGGTTGCTGAAGAGAATACTGGTCCCGCATTATCAGAAGCGAGAGAAAGTCTTCAGACTACTACCGATAAACTTTCGGGCAAAGCTCTTTCTGCATTAGACAAAGCGGGTGAATATGCTAAAACAGGAGGTAAGGTATTAGGTCTTGCGAGTGATGTCGAAGGAGTTGTAAATTCATACAGTCTTTTTAAAAATGGTCTTGCTAAAAATCCCGATGGTAGTCTGGACGGATGGAAAGATGCTTCGCAAGTTGCGGGAGTTGTTGGAACTGGTTTGGATATTTTAGGTTCTTTCATCCCTGTCTTAGAACCAATAGGACAGGCGGTAAATGCTGTGGGTGCTATCGCGGATACAATTGATAATGCTAGGAAAGATAGTAAAACTGTAACGAATGATACTTCAGCAGTTTCAAATGCTCCTCAAGCGAAAGCGGATGACCTTAAAGCACTAGGTCAAGAAAAGACTGCTACTGCTCTAAATACTATGAACTCTGCTGGACTAATTGGTTCTGCAGGACAGCATGTCGCTCAGATTACGCAATCTTCGGGGACGTTCTAAAATAATTTTTTTCTCATAAGAGTTTTTATATTAAGTATAATAAACAATATGCCTACTCAATCCTTTTTCGTTGCTGATGATAAAATCCCTATCTCACAAAAGAAAGTCTCGATTCAAGCGGAGAACGGTCTCAGTTATGAACTGGGACAGCAAGTTAACTTTGTCATTCCTGCTTCCACGGGATTTATGATGCCTTCTGAAACCTACCTTCGGATGGATGTACGAGTTCAGACTCCAAGTGGTGCGACTAAGAATCCCGCTCTTATGCTTGACACTGAGCTCGGAGCCAACGTTTTAATCAGGGATATTCGTATCTCTAGTGGCGGGGCTCAGAACATCTTACTTGAGGAATTACAGAACGTAAATGTTCTAAGTGCTTTAAAGTATGATTACGAAACAAATGACAATCTTAAAAAGAAACGTGCTATGACCGAAGGAACTGTTCTAGATTCTCACGTTGGTCGTGGTAATCAGGGAACTACGGAAGGCGGATGTCACAATGTAGATTCTAACCCTTACTTCACAAAAGGGACATCTACGGGTAATGCCTCCACGGTTGTTGATGGAGATTATGAGACTGTAAAATGCCTCTTAACTCTACCTACTGGTATCTTCCAGAATGATAAAATCTTCCCTCTACAGATGACTGAAGGTCTTCGTATTGAAATAATTCTAGAATCTGCAAATAAAGTCTTCAGACAACTTACGAACACTCTAAGCACGAACCGTGTTACTGAGAATCCTTTCTTCGGTTCTCTCAATGGTTCTGCTGTTGCTCCTGATAAGTGGAATAACGGTTCTGCTGTTACGTCCTTTTATCTATCTCGTAAAAACAATATGACGAGTCTCGAAGCGTGTCCTTTCACGGTAGGTGATGAAATTTTCTTTCTAGACCCTAGTGTAAATGCTTGTAGTGTAACGACGGGTGATACTCGTATCGTAGGAAGTAACGCTTCATCGACAGCTGCTCTTACAGTAACGATTACGGACATTGAATTTGATGTATCAGGCACCAATGCTCTTACAAGCACTGTTGAGACTCCTGGAGGACTTGCCGAACCTGTTCTAGGACAGATTAAGATTACTTGTGCTTCTACGACGAACGACTGGACTTCTTCGGGTAATACTAATGCGATTGACTCGGATTTTGCGGTCTGTAGTATGGGGGTAGAATCCCAGACGAACTACAATCCTACTTGCTCTGTTAATAACGTTGAATTAATAGTTCAGCAAGTTGAGATGCCTTCTACCTATGTTTCTAAGATGAACTCCATGTTAAAGGCGGGAGGTGCTATGAACTACGATTTCCTTTCATACACTAACTACAAATATTCTCAACTCAAGGATGACCGTGTTGTAAATATCCGTCTACCTATCGGTAACTCGAGATGTAAGAGTATTCTTGCTATTCCTACGGATGCATCTGTCTACACTGCTAAAGAAGTTATTTCTGCATCGGGACAGTATAGGGTCAACCAGCTCCTTTCGGATGTTGGAACTGGAGGATATTCTGCGAACTACTCTACTCGTCCTGGACTCGTAGGTATTGCGGATCACGTCTCGCAGTATCAGTTTATCTATGATGGAAAACTCAATCCTAACAGAAAAGTCCCTCTTAACCGTATCTCGGTAAATACGGGTGATGATTTCTTACTCAATCAGCAAAATTTCATAGAACAGGAGAAGGCACTTCATCAGGCTCAGATTGACCCGCTATCATTTAGAAAATGTCAGGAGAACTTTTTCATCGGCAGAGCATTAAGTCTCTCGAACGGAGTTTACGATGCTAGAGGTAAAGACTTCAACTTACAGGTAGAATATCAGGAAAGTCAAGGTCCTTCGAAACCTCACCTTTGGAATTGCTGGGTCGCTCACCTAAGACGTATTGTTGTTCGTGGCGATTCTATTGCCCTTGAAGTCTAAGTCTAAAAGATATCTTTTTACTTTTTTAAAAACTTTTTTTTTAACATAAAATATATTTCATTATATAAAATATGTCTTCTCGTCAAAACCTCCAAATCACTCCGAGTAATCACACCTCTACTGGAAAAATCTCGTACAGAGATGGAAATCCACTTATTCAGTTTATCATAGGCGAACAGGATAGAATGCTTGATGGTGGTTCTGTTCGTTTCTGCGGTCAGTTTGCTGTTTACAAAGATGAAGACCAGACTGTCCCTAGTGCTACCACGAGTCTCCGTATGTCGGAGCAGTTAGGTCTATACAGTATTATTGATTCACTTACGATAAAATCTCAGGCGACTCATCAAGTAATTGAAGAAATTCGCCACTTTCCAAGATTTATGTCATCTTACCTTCCAGTCACTTCAAGTGAAAACGACCAGTCGGGTCATCTCGCTCAACAGGCACTTGTCAGTTCTAACTTTGCGAATCAGAAGATAACAGTTGTCGCAAATCCTTCAAATGCGAGCAATGGTGGGACTGCTAATGCTTTCTGTATTAACCTTCCTTGCGGTCTATTCAATGGACGTAATCCCATCCCTCTAATGGCGAATGGTGCAGGAGGTCTTGGTGGATTACTCGTTGAAATCCAACTTGCCCCTGATTCGAACGTTCTGTTTGATGCGAATGGTTCTGGGACTTCCGCTGATGTTACGGATGCTTTCTATGAACTTAAAGGTGTATCGCTTGTTGCCGAAGCACTTACCCCTGATCCTTCGGTCGCCATGCCTCCTGCGAATACATTTGAATACAACAGTATCTCTTCATACTTTACAACATTTAACTCTACGAATGCTATCGTAAACTTCAACCTTGGTCTATCAAGAGTCCTTGGTGTATTTGGTAATATGGTATCTGCATCAAACATTAACAACAGAGGGGCAAACGGTCTTGCGAATGCTTTCCCAGTTAATTCGGACGGAACTCAGTCGGCGGCTGAAATCAAACAGTTATTCTTCACGCGTGGAGGTGAACGCTTCCCTCTCGAATACAATATTGATACTATTCAGAGTGATACGACGGTTGCTGTCAATGCTTCAAATACGTTTGCTGATGCTCAGGTTACTCAGAATTATATGAATGCTATTCAGCAGTTCTCGAAGATTCACCGGACTCAGGTATCTCCTATTAACACGAAATATCGCACGGGTCAACCGCAGGTCGTCAACTACATTCCTGACGGAGGCTCGGTCGCAGGACTAGGTGTAGCATACGATGTTATTTCGGGAGATGGTGTAGATTTCTCATCGGTAAATTTCGGTATTAATATGACGACTGATTTGATTACTGATTCTCCTCAGGCACTCTACCTATTCGTTCACTCGAAGCAGACCCTTGCTTTCTCTCAGAGCGGTATTTCTGTTGTTCGCTAAATCTACAGTAATTTTTTTAAAATAAATTTTTTTATAAAAAAACATAAGACTTAATAAAATATGTCTTATGCTACTTCCTCCGACCAATCTGCGATGACCGCCCAGCAATCCAATGCTCCTGTCTCGAGCTCAACTATCCCTGACCTAGTAAAGATAGGTCAAATCCCTTCAAACACTGCGATTGATATTGAAACGGATATCCTTGATCCAGTGGTTCACTCGGATACTTTTTGCCGTTTCCAGTTTCAGAATAAAGGTATTTTACATTCTAACTCTAAGATTGTTCTTAGACTAGATAAGAATGCGACGACCAATGGTCACGTCCCTCTTAACGTAGGTATTCACTCTGTCATAGAGCGGTGTGCTTTGAGAGTCGGTACAAAAACGATCTCAGAAATTGATGACTTCAATCACTACATTGGATACAAATCTATGTTCCTTTCGAACGAACATCAGAAACAGAGAGAGGCATTTGTATCGGGTCGCCGTGTCGCCCATAAACCTTATCTCTACAACGGTTCAAATGCATCTTACTCGGGTGCGAACGGTTGTATGACTCAGTCTGCTCCTTTCATTGGTCTTGATAACGGGACTGCTATTACTGGCGTAGACCAACTCAATCAGGGTGAAGTTCTCGCTCAGCGTTTCGTTGAAGTTGATGACACCTACGGCGTAGAATTTGCTGTATCTATTCAAGACCTTTTCCCCTTCTTATATACGAATCAACTCCCTCTATTTATGATGAAAGAACCTGTTACAATTGAATTGTTTTTTGCTCCTTCTGCGAATGCTCGGGTGGTTCTGAATGCTGGTGACTCAGGAAACTCTGGAACTCCTTTCCCTCTTGATTTAAGTGCTACGGAGCTCGTTGCAGATTATCAGTATTTCCCTCAGGAGATGATGGAAGAATATGCGAGGCAGAACTCTGATATGACTTTCACTTACATGGATTACCGTCTTGCTAAACGGACTGTAGCGATTAATGCGGGTGCTGGTAACGGTAACGCTACTGATACTGGAACTCAGATTGTGAATGTTGGTGGTGCTGGTCGTCTTGTGACTAAAGTATTGACTATGTTATCAGATGATGATTTAGGTGATTTAAGTCTGCTAAACAATTATCACGCGAGAGCGTGTATTCAGGGTTATGACCTAACTCCTGCTAAGAATGGATGTCTTACGTCCAATGTCAAATATAACGACCACTTCTTATATCCCGTAGATGTTGATAACTCCGCTCAGCAGTTTTACAACGTGGTTCAGGCAGAAGGTATGGTTCCTTTTGTTACTCGTGAAGAGTATGCTAATCAGGGACCTGGTATGGCGGGGACTGAGTATGAAGGTATGCCTCAGGACGATTTCCAGCGTGGTCTTGTTGGTAAGTTCTTTTATCAAGCGTATAAACTCAACAGAAATGAACGTGTTAATCAGAGAGGTATCGAACTCTATCAGAGATACGACGGTCTTCGCAATTTAACGGATACTGCTGTTGCGGGGTCTTGTACTTTGAGAGCATACCTTGAACTCGTAAGAGTTGCTACTCTAAAGGATGGTGTAATGGAAACATTCTTAGCATAAAGATATCTTTTTTTACTTTTAATAATTTTTATATGTTCTATAAATAAATATGGAAACATCTTATGTAGATACAATATTGATTGAAGCAAATAGGAAAAGTTCTCCTGAATACCTAGCGAGTTTTGCTGGTAATGCTTCGAATCCTAGTCTTTGGACTAACTCAGTCGGGGCAGGAATTAAATTGGATATTGGGGATAAGATATCAGTTCATTCTGCATACATCTCAGAAATTGGTAATGAATCAGCAACGATAGAGATTAAAGGTAAACAAGCGACGAATAATACTGGTGTCGGTCAAAGTTACACATCAGAACAGAATGTTTTAAATAAAACTTTAAACGAGCAAAGTAATAGAGCGTCATTGATACCAGACTCTCCGATAGATCGCCCCGTTGATGATAAGTCAGGAAACTTTCATTGGAATACAATATCATCTTCTGAAACTAACAAGATTCGAGATGATGAAATAAATTTAACTCATTCATATTTCAAATGTAATCAAGGTGATAACTATATATCTTTACCAAGGACTTGTGCGTATGATGATGTTGGAGGATATCCTGATGCGAGTAGACCGTGGTCTATGTGGAATTCTTCAAGGAATGGTTCTGTTGTGGATGTGAATCCATATAGATATGGAGGGGATTATGCGACAACACGTTATGGAGGTAATGCGTCTGGATGGGGTTTTAATGACGGTTCATTTACTATCCCTGGAGGACAGCGAACAGAGATAATTAATGATGGTAATAGATATACTTTATTTGTCCGTTCTAACTTTACAAACTTCACTCCTCACGGCGAACTTACCACTGAATCTTTGATGGGGCATCGAGATCCTGCACTTGCGGACTACAAGTGGTTTAAGAAAACTGTAAATTATAAAATTAAAAATGGGTTTAACAGTCCTGCGAATGTTGCTGATTCTTTTTCAAATCAGATGAATAATGTAAATAAGATTGAGAAATATGCTTATGGTGACGAGGCAAATGGGTCAACGATATCAGTGGGTCAAGACTCTTCGAATCAATTACAACTGACTGCTGAGACTCCTACGAATCAATTGTTTCCTTGTGCGACGGCATACAATTCTTTTCAGTATGCGAAGCATTGGTTTGATGATACTTATACAAACGGAGTCTTACATACTCAGTCTATGACTTGGATTGCTTTTCAGAATCAGTTTGAGTTGAACGGAGTAAGATTCTTTACCGATGGAACAGTAATCCCAGGAATGACATTAGTAGATGTAACGGATTTAAGCACATCAAATACTCCTGTTGGGATGGCGAATCTCATAGGGGCAACGGTTACATCTGTTCGAGATACTTCTGCAGGAGGAGGGACGACTCAGATTACATTTGACCGCGAGACTACTGATCACAGTGCGGGAGCGACCAACGTAGAGTTTCAGTTTTCTAATGCGATTCAGATGAGTTTGTATGACTCTTGCTACAGCACGATTGGATATAAAAGACCCGAGATTCAACAGGAGGGTCGAAATCTTTCTCCTTTTTATAAAGATGGAAATAATGATTCTGAATATAAATGGGCTACGATAGATGGTTCTTATCTTACAAATGTAGATACCTCATATCCTAATAATGCTTCGGTAGGGTCTCAACCACGTTCACTAATTTTTTCAGGTATCCTTTGGACTGAGGATAATTTAACACGAGTAAAGAACTTACTAGAAGCAGAGGAACTCTACCCTGAACTATTTGATTATACAAACATGTCTGCATCTCAACAAGAATTAGTTGGAGCGAATAATGAAGGGATTATGAATGTTGATAAAGTCCGTTACTTATGGATGAATGACGGTCACTCTGCATCGACGATGGACGTTGAGATTTCAGTTAGTGGTTCTGGGAGTTTAGATACAACAGAATATATATTGGTATCAGTAGCAGATTACAATAAAGTATCGGCAGGTGTTATCCTTTATGGAGAAAGTTGGAATGGTGGGACTGGATTTGGTTTTAATTCTTCTAATACTTGGGTGACATCAAAACAAACAGTAGGTTCAGACTATCGTTTATATATATCTTCAAGACTAGTAAATTTTGCTGTAGGAACTGTTCGTTTCTCGAATGCTTGTATTGGAGATGATAAGTATTATGCTATGGGTAGGAGTGCTGGGGCAATATTTTTTGATTATAATAAAGACCGAAAAGATATCAGGGGAGGTGAAGGTTTAGAAATATCACGATTCAACTCACTTACCTATGGATTTGGGATGAAATATGAAGTGTTCGGTCAAGAATACATAGGATTCTCGGTCGAAGAACAGTTTCACAATAAAACAATTCCTCAACCGTGGTTTGATACCTCTGCATCTAAAATATCTGCGAGGAGTATTGGTTTTGATAAACATTTCAATGGTTATGGGACAGCATCTATTCTTTTAACAAACGGTCTGTGTAGTTTATGGGGAACTATATACGATAATGAATTAATAGATAACGCAGGTAATCCTAAGTGGAGAGCGGTGACGAATGCGAGTGTTCCTACAAAAGCAGATGGGACACCAGATATTTTCCATACGTGGCAACCAGAACCAAGTGAAGATGGATTTTTCTTTAATGCTTCTACCTATGGTCCTTCTCCTCCTGCGAATGGATATTGGGCGAGTTTATTCAATGAGATTTATATGGGAGCAAATAAACCTCAGTTAGGTTTTGATAGTCTGTCATCTCGTTTTCAGTTTCTAGACCTTCATACATCTGAATTGATAGGAACTGACTCTGAATTTGTAAATAACGGAAGTGATGTGGCGGACGGTATAAATGCTGTGTATAAAGTAAATAAACGATTATCCCGTTTGAATTACAGTCCTAATTTTATACCTTATAATAATGTCTTTAAAATTCACGGTCCTTGGACGAATGGTTCAGGAGTTGCTGTTGCTGAGTTAGATAAAAATATTACTCCATATAGTATTATGGATGCGATGGGTGGAATATTCTTCGAAGACTATGGAGTGGATGAAGCAAACTGGAAACAATCTTTGTGGGAACTGCTTGGATTTACATACGACCAGTTTCATCAAACGAGTGCGAATCGACTCGCAAGATTCAACAATACGAAGATTACAACTTCAACACCAACTACAAATGCTCTTGTAAGGTCTAGTGACGTTCAATTATGGGTGAAAGAAGGTCTTTCTGATATTCAAGTGTTTAATACTCCTAAGGCATTATATCCTGCTTGGGTGTTTCCTGCAGAACAGAATGCTGGTAGCAGTAAGATGGGTAAAGACTTCGCCACCGCCAATAAATGTTTTGCGATGCCAGGAAACAAGAGGTTACCAGCGATAGTTCAAAGTGCTTCTTCTACATCTATTATTGCTGACAATCTACCTCGTAAGATGTTATCTCCAATTTATTTAATACAATCTGATATAATAAATCCTATGTATATGGGAGGTAGAGAAGGTAATGTAACACTACCGATAGTAGGAGTTGTAAATAAGTCTGCTGGATACGGTGACTTTTATACAGGTGCAGAGGATGGAACTATATTTACAAATACCATCCCTCGTACAATACAGAACGTAAAAACAAGTATCGTGGATGCAGATGGAACTGCTTCGAGAGTTGATGATAGTAGTTGTATCATTTATAAAATTCAAAAACAAATTTCTGATAACTCTCGAGTAATCGCTGATATACTAAATCCTCCTAAAAGTGCTTAAAATTATCTCACCATAATAAATAAGGGTAAGTAACGATGATTATACAAGGTAAAGATGGTAGTGTTAATTTATATTGGAATGATATCTTTTTGAGTAGTTTTCCACTTGGTAAATATGATTTAGATTTTTATAAAGGTCAAGCAGAAGACTTGATACTTGATGCTATGAAACAAGGTAAAAAGATGTCTTCGATGATACCTATATGTCAAGGGTTTTGTGAAGGTTTTTATCAAAGGAGAAATATACTAAAGAAGAAGACTGGTGGTGAAGACCATCAATTTTTTTGTATCTGTTTATTTGTATTAATACGTTTACAGATAGTAGATGCAGACGATCATTTATTAATTATGGGAAGGAAAAAAAAATCTAAAAGAATCATAAATGGAAAATCTTAAAACACCGAGGACATTACCTGATAATATTGAGGATTGGTCTTATGAAATCGAAGAGTTGTTAAGTGAGTGGGCTGAGATTGCGATGTGTTATTCATATTTACATAATTATTCTACGAGAAAATATCGTAAGAAATATCATCATTTACAGATACCTATAATAGTTTTATCAACTCTTACTGGGACTGCTAATTTCGCCGCCGATTCATATGTGCCTGAGGGATACAAGCAGGGATTCTCTGCAGGAGTCGGAACGTTTAATATTTTAGCAGGTATTATGGGAACACTTTTATCATTCTTACGATATTCAGAAATATATGAGGGTCATAGAATATCTGCCCTCGCATGGAGTAAACTTTCTAGGCAGATTGAGATAGAGTTATCATTACAAGATAAAAAACGAAAACCTTGTAGAGATTTCTTAAAGGTGTGTAGAGCGGAGTACGATAATCTTCTCGAAGCATCTCCTAATATAGATTTAGATATCATTAATATGTTTAATAAGAAGTTTGAGGGCAAGTATGTGAATGTTCGTCGTCCTTTGGTTTGTAATGGATTGAAAGCGGTCATTCCTTTTGGTGGCGAGGTCTGTTGTAAGTGTAAGGCGAATCCGTGCATCTGTGATAAACCTGAAGAAAAAAAAGTTGAAGTATTAATACCTGATAAACCTGAATCTTCTTCAATTGATATAATTATAAATGATACTGAGTCGGTCGAAGACGAACCTACTTCTCCTTCTCTTCCTTGAAGTCATCTTCTGTAAATTCAAGACCGCACTCGCACCAGTCATTCTCGTGACCGTTTAGAATGAAGTCTTTGTTGTAATATTCTTTGATGCTGTTCTTTACTGATTCTTCTCCATCGTATTGACCCGCGAGCCAGTTGACGAGGTTTTCTGTCTTCTTCTTCTCCACAAGCACCTCTTCTTTGAGTTCTTCGTAATCAGTCTTGAGAACATATTCCTCTTCAATAGCATTGGAGTATCTGCAGACTTCTGCTTCAAGATAGACTGTTTGGTCTTTGAGTTTCCTAACCATATCTCCGTAGTCTTGATGGACTTCATTAATGTCCTGAATGTGGGTTGATGCTGTCGCCTCCATTATAGACATTCTTTCTTTGAGTGCCTTGTTCTCCTCAAGAAGTCTGCACGATAGAGTTGCTTCTTCTTCTTGACCTGCTTCCGCCAGAGCAACCTGTTCTTTTAGTTGCTTGTTCTCCTCTTCAAGTTTCTTGACCCTCAGGTCTTGGTTCTTGATGTAGGTCATAATGTCCTCCATTCCTAGAATGAGACTCATTGCTGTGTTTGTGTAGTTTTTTGTTCTGTATTTGTTGTTTCTTGTTGTTTCTTGTATGCCTCTTTGTTTAATGTTTACCCCAACTTCCATATTGATTTCGAATTTATGTCAAAACGGCAGTTTGTAGTCAAGAGTCTATTTTACGTTTTCTATTTTACGTTTACCGACGCCTCAGGGTATCCTGGATAATAATTGGAAATTATT
>Ga0181387_1000066_pt1 | contig 21127 bp, 14 predicted proteins | sample 10SPOviralmetaG_FD_130119 | JGI IMG/M metagenome (GOLD analysis project Ga0181387, IMG submission 130119) | Marine viral communities from the oligotrophic San Pedro Time Series (SPOT) site, San Pedro Channel, CA, USA - 10 SPOT_SRF_2010-04-27 | ecosystem: Environmental > Aquatic > Marine > Strait...
AGATTAGATGATGTAGGATGTCCTTTTAGATTAAGTAAATTTTCTCTAATGTTAAATTGGTTAACTTGTGATGAGTATTCTGTAGTTGCTTCTTCGAAACAAGCATAGAAGTTTATATCCTGTAGTTCTATATCTACTATAGGATAACCTAATCGTTTAGCACACCAACCAGCTGTCTTATCAACTGATGATTGAAATTGTGAATCGGAATCATAATGTCCAAATGGTGTATTACCAGCTGAAAATGATGATGAACCCGGCCATATTGGAATGTTTACTGCCATTTATAATCTCCTAAATCTTTTATATAAATATGAGAATCTTAAAGAATCACTTAATTTTATAACTCATTGATACTCAGTACTTTTCACTATCACTATCATAACCCATTGGTTTTCAGATAGTTATGTTATTTTTTCTTTTCTTCACAAGTATATGTATTGGATACTGCGCTATCATCATTAAGTTGAATACCACCGGTTGTACTTGTTGCTAAGAATCCTGCTCCAGCTAGAGTAGTTCCAGCTGAGTTTGTATATACTGTATCACCAGTTGTTGGTAATGTTCCACTACCATCGTGATAGAAGGTTGTATCGGGTGAATTTCCACATACCTGGCTATTGTTCGGACTACCATTTGCTGTAAACGCTGTAACGGAAACTTTATCGTGGTCGTATGAGTAAAACTCACTCATTTGATGAGGAGCATTTCCATCTGGTCTATCTGAAGTTGAATTTGCCGTATTGATTGTACCATACATTCCTATACTACATGAATATAAACCTACATTACTGTAAGTGGCATACCCATTATAATTATTAATACCGAGTTCTCTTCGTATTGAGAACAAAGATAACATACCTGATGATGGAACTGCCATTACATTTTCCCTTTAAGTTGATTAATTTCTGATTTCAATTCATCAATCTGAGATTGTTGTTCTTTCATACCTTCAATTAATACTGCTACCATTTTTTCATAATCTACAGTTTTATATAATGTTTTATCATCTTCATCATCGTTTAAGAGTGGTTGTTCATGCTCATGCACAATATTAGGTATAACCTTTTCTACTTCTTGTGCGATTAATCCTAAATCACGCTTACCTTTTCTACTACCTGCATTCCAATCATACTCAACACCTCTAAGTGCTTTGATTTTATCTAATGGATTTTCAATTGTGGTTACATTATCTTTTAATCTTTCATCAGATATTGTTGTTGAATAAGCAACAACATCACCATCAACGTGTAAAGTACCACCATTAGCTAATCTCATATCTTCTGCACCGGCAGCATACCATCTAATACCTACAGAAGCATCGTAGAATGTATAGTCGTGTGTGTTACCTGTGTAGATGTCTGTAGATGTTGAGTTTCTACGTCTATCATTTTCTAAACGGAACGAAGTTCCACTTAAAGTCATACCATAGTTTCCATCTGCTGAATAGGTTGTGTTGGTATTTGTAACTGTAGAACTAATTTCGCCATCATCAGTAATTTCAATACCATCACCTGCTGAAAATTCACCTATAATATCTGCGGAAGATGGTATTGATAATGCTTTTGATGTTAACCCAGTAACGTGTCCATATGTATCTATTGTTACATCTTGAATTACTGTGTTACCACTATTATTTACTGAACCTGCTGATGAAGTATCAGTATGAGAGAATGTAGTTCCACTTAGAGATAATCCACTTCCAGCAGAATATGTTGTGTTGGTATCAGTATTAGTATCTGTTGAGGATATTGTTATATTACCACCACTTTCTGAAATTGATACGTTTGAACCAGCGATAAAATCTAAAGATTCAGTACTACCTAAAGTATTACCACCTGCAGTTACGTTTCTAAATGTGTTAGTGTTTGTATCCGTTGAGGATATTGTTACTTCACCTCCTGATTCGTTAATACTAACGTTTGTTCCTGCTATTAGGTGTAAAGTTTCAGTTGAACCTAATGAAGTTCCAGTTTCACCAGATGTTGTTCTTACGGCTCTAAATGTGTTAGTATCTGTGTTAGTATCTGTTGAGGATATAGTAATAGCATTGTTTGTAGATGAATAACCTAAAGATACATTTGTTCCAGCGATGAAGTTTACATTTTCTCCTGATGTAATTGTTCCTCTACTTATACTATTAACAAATAAATCCCATCCATTATAATTGTCATAAGTAGATGATAAACTGAATGTAGTACCACTTAGAGATAATCCAGTTCCTGCTGAATATGTAGTGTTAGTATTTGTATCACTCCAAGGAACGTTAACAAACATCTTACCAGATGATAATTCTACAGGATAATTCTTTCCACTTTCAGTATATCCAATTTTTACTAAACCTAAAGTAGAAGAAGTTGCCGTTGAATAAGTGGTATTTGTATTAGTATCGGTTGATGATATTTTGATTTGGCCATCATTCTCTCTTGTTACTGTAGTTGCACCACTACCAACTAATCGTACTAAATCATCAGTTCCACTATTAGCATCTAATTTTAGATATGGATTTGTATTTGAACCATCATATTGAATTGCTTTTAACAAATATGTAGTATTTGTATCGGTGTTTGTATCTGTTGATGATATATTAAATACGCCTGTTGATGTTTCTGAGATTGTAACATTACTTCCACCAACTAAGTTGATGTTTCCAGTTCTATATGTGCCTGTATTATCTCTTCTAATTTGAGTTACAGTATTTGTATTAGTATCGGTTGCACTAATTACACCTTCTTCAATTGTTACATTAGAACCTGCTGAAAATGCTTCTCTAACTTCTGAAGTTGATAACTGAGTGTTAGTATCGGTATTAACTACTGTTTCAGTTGCAGTTGATAACCCAGTAACGTGTCCGTAAGTATCTAATGTGATATCTTGGATATATGTTCTACCACTATTATTTGATGAACCTGCTGATGAGGTATCACTATGTGAAAAGGTTGTTCCACTTAGAGATAATCCACTTCCAGCAGAATATGTTGTGTTGGTGTTTGTATCTGTAGATGTGATTGTGAATACACCTGCAGAACCTTCTGAGATTGTTACGTTTGTTCCACCAACTAAATTAATATTTCCAGTTCTATATGTACCTGTATTATCTCTTCTAATTTGAGTTACAGTATTTGTATCTGTATTGGTATCACTCCACGGAACATTTACATACATTTTTTCTGAAGATACCTCAACTGGGTAATTCTTTCCATTTTCAGAATATCCAATTTTGAATCCACCTCTTGTTGATGATGAACCAGCAGGTAGAGAGTATGCAGATGTGAATGCTCCAGTACCCAAACCACGCGTTCCTACAACACCAGAACTATTAATCACTAAAGCTTTTGATTCTTCACTAGAATCTAATCCTGTAAATTTAACACCACCACTTGCTGTTAAAGTACCGCTGAAGGTTTTGTTACCTGAAAATGTTTGTGTTCCACTTAGATGAGCCGTATTTGTTGATAAATATGAATCTGCAATAACATCACCATTCCAAGTAGCGTTTGTTATAGTACCAGATATATTAGCATTACCATTTACATTAATTCCCGTACTATCAACAGTCAATCTTCGAGTTGAACCATATACGATTTGTAAGTTACCTGCGGTGTTTGTTGTTAAATCGTTTGGTGATTCATATATTTTTATATTACCACCACTCCAACTTATTCCTTCGTTTGGACCGGGGTCGTTAAATGTGAATGCATTAACACCCGTGATATTAAAATTACCCATCGCAATAGCACCAGTCATAGTACCACCACTCTTTGGTAGTTTAGTACCTAATGATGTTGTAATCCCACTTGCGTATGAAGCATCATCATCGATAGCTGCGGCTAGTTCATTAAGAGTATCTAATGCGCCTGGAGCTCCACCAATTAAATCAGTTATTTCTGTTTGTACATATGCAGTTGTTGCTATTCTAGTAGAATTGTTATTTGCTGCTTGTGTTGGTGCAGTTGGGTTTCCAGTTAGTGCTGCTGATGAAAACATTGTTGCTTTCGATTCGTTTGTTACACTACCTAAACCAACATCACCAGCAGTAGTTGCTTGTGCTCTTAATTTACTATATGTTCCCTCATTATCAAATGTATCACCTGATAAGCTGAATGTAGTACCACTTAATGATAATCCAGTTCCTGCTGAATACGTTGTGTTTGTATTAGTATCGGTTGATGTTATAGTTATGGTACTTGCATCTGTTCTACTTACAGTAGTTGCCCCTGCACCAACAAATTTTACATCATCACTTGTTGAACCATTATGACCTGTACCACTTAATCTTAATTTAATACCACTTGAAGATACAACTGAAGTTGAATATCGATTTTGTGTATTTGTATCTGTATTGGTATCTGTAGAACTAATTACACCATCTTCAATTGTTACATTAGAACCTGCTGAGAATGCTTCTCTTACTTCTTCAGTTGATAGTTGAGTGTTAGTATCAGTATTTGTATCACTCCAAGGTACGTTAACGTACATCTTACCACTTGATAATTCTACAGGATAGTTCTTTCCATTCTCTGAATATCCAATTTTAACTAAACCTAAAGTAGAAGAAGTTGCCGTTGAATAAGTGGTATTGGTTGGAGTTGCCCAAGTGAATGAACCATCTGCATCACTTCTAAGGAATTGTGCAGTTGTTCCATTTCCTGATACGTTAAGTTGAGTTGCTCCAATTCCATTTGAAGTTACACTTAAACCAGATGAATTTTGAGTTAAAGATGTTCCTGCTGATACCGAGAATGTAGTTCCACTTAATCCAATTCCATTTCCTGCTGAATACGTTGTGTTGGTGTTTGTATCAGTTGAAGATATTGTTACTTCACCTTCTGATTCTGAAAGACTAACATTAGTTCCTGCCACTAGGTGTAAAGTTTCAGTTGAACCTAATGTAGTTCCAGTTTCACCATTTGTTGTTCTTACGGCTCTAAAAGTGTTTGTATCAGTATTGGTATCAGTCCAAGGTACGTTAACGTACATTTTTTCAGAGGATATCTCAACAGGATAATTTTTACCACTCTCTGTGTATCCAATTTTAAATCCACCTCTTGTTGATGATGAACCTAATGGTAATGAATAGTTATTATATGTGTTTGAATTAAATGCGTTTGAACCTAATTCTCTAGTTCCCACTACCCCACTACTATTAATCATTAGTGAAGTTGCTTCAGAAGATTGTCCTGAAGTTCCTGTTAGTTTTAGTGTTGTTAGTTCTGCAGATGAACCACTAACGATTACTTTTTTCCAATTTGGCATAATTTCTTTTCCTTTTAGTTATGGTTGGATACTCACAAAATATGAGCCCACTTCCCCACTATGGGGCCAATATCCAAAGATATGTATCAATAAATATGTAATAATTTTTTATTAAATAAAAAACCCCCTACATTTCTGTAAGGGGTCTTGTTGATATTATTCTGATTGAATTAATTGTTGAAGTTTTACTGCGGTTTCGTAAACTATTTGAACATCTCTTCCTTCAAAATTAGATTTGGCAATCAATTGTAAGAGGAACTCTAATTCTGTTTTAGTTAGAGATATATCTTTGTTACCTTTTCCTTCAGCTTTACTTCTTAAACTTTTAAAATCTTCCATAATTTTTTTTATAACTTTTTTTAGTTTCATTACTTATTATTCAACATAAATCCAAATATCTGTACCATCTACGTGAAGGTTTCCATTTTTTTGGTAGTTTACATCTGTTTTAACCTTAGCTACAGCTGCTACGAATGCATCAGTATCGATAGTAGTTTGTCCTGCGGTTGCTCCAGTAAAATCAAACGCCCATCTATCAGCTGTATCATCCCAACCAAATGATTTATTAGTAGCACCATTAATTACAATACCACCATCACCTTCTGTTGTTGCACCTCTGTTTAATTCGATGAATTTATCTGTAACTGCTAAGTTAGTTGTATCAATAGTAGTAGTTGTACCATTTACATCTAAATTACCAGCAATAGTAATTGTATCATTAGTATCACCAATTGTTAATGCGTTAGATGGCATCCCACCACCAAGTACACTCTTAACATCAGCGATTGTAAGTGAGTAGTTATTTGCACTAGCCGCAATACCATTTAATTTACTATGGTCAGCATTTGTAAAGTTATTTTGAGTTAATCCACCATCTCCTACCGAATATGTAGTATTAGTATCAGTTGAACTAAATGTTACTGTTCCTTCTGATTCTGAAATACTAACATTTGTTCCTGCTTTAAGGGTTAATGTTTCAGTTGAACCTAGTGCAGTTCCAGTTTCACCATTTTCTGTTCTTACACCTCTAGTACTTTGTGTATTAGTCCACGGAACGTTAACTACCGCTTGTCCAGCTGAGTTTAATTGTAAACCATAAGTTCTACCAGCAGTTGCTGATACTGTGTTAGCTGCTACTGATTGGTCTGTATTACTGAATAATTCAATACCACCTCGCACAGTCGCTGTTGCTTCTGGTAATGAATAGTTATTAGCCGATGCTGCAATTCCATCTAATTTATTTTTTAGAGTAGTAGTGAAGTTTTCTTGAGTTAAACCACCAGCACCAACTGAATAAGTTGTGTTAGTATCTGTTGATGCAATTGTAATTGCACCACCATCTGCTTGTGTTAGAGTTACATTAGTTCCAGCTCTGAAATCTTGTGTTCCACCGCTATCAACTGCTACACCTTCACCACCATCAATACTATTTGCAAATGAGTAATTGTTTGCTGATGTAGCAATACCATCTAATTTAGATTTTAAAGTAGTGGTAAAGTTCTTTTGTGTTAAACCACCATCTCCTACTGAATAAGTTGTGTTGCTCCAAGGAACATTTACATACATTTTTTCTGATGATAATTCTACAGGATAGTTTTTACCATTTTCAGTATATCCAATTTTAGCACCACCTCTTGTACCCGATGCTGCTAAAGGTAATGCATAATTATTAGCCGATGCTGCAATTCCATCTAACTTATTTTTTAATGTGGTTGTAAAATTCTTTTGAGTTAATCCACCATCACCTACTGAATAAGTTGTGTTAGTATCCGTAGAAGTGATTGTTACTACACCTTCTGATTCTGAAAGACTAACATTAGTTCCTGCTGTAATGTTTAGGGCTTCTGAACTTTCTAATGAAGTTTCTGTTTCACCATTCGTTACTCTTATACCTCTAAATGAATTAGTTGTAAATGGTAACTGAGATACGTTAATATATTTTTCTGTTCCAGCATCTGATAAGATAAGTTTATCTGTACTGGCTACCGTAATTCCTGTACCATTTGTAAATGATTCGATATTTATCGAACCGGCGGGTACATTTGTCAAGTTTGAACCATCACCACTAAACGCGTTAGCGGTTACAGTTCCATCTACGTTCGCTGCAGCTAATGCTGCTGTTGAGCCGGAGACTATTACCTTTTTCCATTCTGCCATTTTATTGTTCCTCTTTTAATTTTGTTAAACTATAAGTTTACCTTTATAAATATTGTTTTTAATTTGATTACTTTTATAAATATACAAAAAAGTTACTTCCACTAACTGAAAGTGCTCCTTTTTCTCCAGTTGGTAACGTTGCAACTTCTTTTACTACCAATGTACCATCGTTATTAATTGTTACTTTATCCTGTCCACCAACATTTACAGTAAGTACATCTCCTGATGGTGATTGGGTTTTAATTAAAGCAAAGGATGATGTTACAGCCCCTGTCATTTCTAAAGAACCAGTGATTTGTGCATTAGTAGTTACTATTGTTTCTAAACTTACAGAACCATCATTCTTTGTAAAAAATAATTTCCCATCGTAAGTATTGACAGCAAGTTCACCTAATGATAAATTACCTGCATCAGGCACATTACCTGTTGTATCACTTCTCTTTAATCTAATTTTACCTGCCATCTATTTACCTATTATATTTTTAGAAGCTTCCACCATCTATTTCAGTAAATGAAAAACTTCCTGTTAATTGTAATGAACCTGTAATTTGATGAGTATCTGTTTGTTCATCACCAAATATATTAGAACCCGTAGCAAGTGATATGGATTGAGATACTATATTTGTAACTACTTTAGTAGCAGTTAATTCACCAATGTTTAAGTTTTGTCCTACTAACCCAGCAACGATTCCTGCTGAACCACTAATTAACCCATCTACTCTTTTGTTTAAGATGTGAATAACATTACCCATACCTGAATGAGATTGACAAACATAATATAAAGTATCAGGTGCATCAAATTGAACATTGAATTCTACGTTACCACTAGCAGTACCTAAGTTAGTTAATCCATCTGTAAATTGAGTAGATGCATCGTATGCTCCAGCTGATGTTTGAATTCGGAAAGGATGACCTGATGCGTTTACTGCGAATCTGTATTTTTCACCTCTCATTAAGTATATAGCTGGATTATTTTCTGTTCCACTCAAACCAGGACCTGAGAAAGTATATTTTCCACCTGCCGCTGCTACATTCCAAATTGATGTTCTAGTTGCTTCTGCTTCCACACTATCTAAATCAACTGCTTGAGTTACAGTTAAGTAACCTACTTTAGTTGAATCAGCCGTTGGATAAGTAACTTTAGCCGTATTAGCAGTTACTGCTGAATTAGCTGCTACTTCAGTATCAAAATCTGCTGAATCAAATAACTGAGATACATTAATCTTTTTCTCTGTTCCAGCATCTGATAATATTAACTTATCAGTAGCTTCTACAGTTATTCCTGTCCCATCTGTTTGGGAATCTATATCTAATGAACTCCCTGCAGTATTAATTGTAATTGTTTTAGTTGCACCAGTTCCAGTCGCTGTAACTGCGTTACCTACAAAGTTAATTGTTGTAGCTGCCGTTGATAATGAAGAACCTTCTTCTTGTATTGTGATATCACTTCCACCACCACCGATAGAACCATCATCGATTTGTGAACGAAGTGTTCTACCAACATATTGATAAGCCGTTATATAAACAAACTGATTTGATGCTGGTGCGTTTGATACCCAAGTTAAAACACCTGTTTTAAAATCATATACATAATGAGAAGGGTCTGCTGGTGAAGATGAAATACTTCCTGCTGAACTCGCCGTATCTTTATATACTACAACTTTATAACCTGGAGTAGAACTCTCAGTATTATTTGGTGAATCACTTGCGATTATATATTTTGGTGATACAAAATTAGTTTGCTGGTCTGCTTCGATAAGTTGGTCGGATGTTACTGTATCTGAAACAGATGATGGGTCTGAAGTTGTAAAGTAATAAACTTCTCTTTGCCCATCTGCCGCTTGTTTTAATTTTTTTCTATAGTGATATTTTAGTACGTTTACATCAGTTTCGATTGATGGGTTAACAACACTACCACTTATGATACCACCATTTTGTGATGAACCACTATATGCTAATTGTGTACTTCCTGTTGGAATAAGACCATCATCGGTGAATATCTCACCTGCCCCTAAATCAAATACATCAGTAAATGCTTCCTGAGTAAGTGATAGATTATCCGTTGTAAATCTTCTACCTTGTAGTAATCTTTCCGACCTGTTACTTGTATTATATGCCATTTTTATTCCTCTTTATTACGATACTGAAACCGTCATTCTTTCTAATGTTTGACTTGGTGTACCTTTATATCTAATCAATAACCAAATTTTATCATTTGATGAATTAATAGTTTGTCCACCTGCATTATTCAATCCTAATGTTAATGTTCCTGATGAATTACTAAATGATGAGAAATCACCAACAACATCAACTGAATCACTAAACGGATTATTTGCTCCTGTTGATTGTGAGTTCAATGAACCACCATATGATTGATTACCTTTTACTGCATCAAATATTTTTGAATTAGTAGCTCCAAATATAACACCAACTGCTATTTTATTAGCCGTTGTATCACTAAATGCTACTAAATCAGATGATGAGTTAGGGTCTAAGTTAATTGTTAAAGTACCTTTATTGTTTGATGCTGATGTATCAAATTCTCTTAGATACCACTTATAATGTGATGCATCGTATCCAGTTGTAGGATACCAATATCCGTTTGCTGATTTTGGGTCAACCAAATAACCTGGCTTAACCTGTAAATCACCACCATTACCTAAATCTAATGCCGTTGATACACTATTCCATGCATTGGTTAATGCGGTTGATGTACTAATAATTCTTCTATAAGTTTCGTTTGTAAATCTCTCATCCAATGCCGAAGATTGATTTCCACCACCATAGTAAGCCATTGAACCACTAGAAGCAGGTTGTCCGAATGCACCTGCTGTATGTAGGTTTACAGTTTGAGTATCTAATGTAGATTGTGAACTATTTCTATTTCTACCTTTTAGTGTTAATGTATATGATGTATCACCACCAGTTCTTGCTTCCACAAAAGTATCACCCGTTCCACTAATTGTATAAGTTGCATCAACTTCTACTAAATCATTTCTTACAGGAGTACCACTATTTCTTGCAGTGTTACCATCAGCTGATGTTACCATTCCTGATGTTTGGATTGAACCACCTGATGTTGATAATGTATCAGTACCAGCTGTATTTGTGATTGTGTATCCACTTGTACTTCCTATTGTTACATCTACTAATGTAGTTGATGCTGCGTACATAGGTGCGAACAATCCACTAGCAGTTGCTACTAATTTCCAAGTTCCACCACTTATATATGGTGCTCCAGAAAGAGAACCTGATGTTAACGTTACTCCTGTTACTCCTTCACCATTACTTGCTAATGTGTTTGTACCAATATTTGAATCTATATTTGAAACAGGTGCCCAAAATATCGTTTCACTTGCGGTTTTATCTACAAATGCTGCTTGAGAACCAGTTTTAATTCCAACTGTTGTATCTAATATATAAGTTCCTGATGCTGATACTGATGTGTTTGCTTCAGTAGTCCATCCCATAATATTTTCAGAGAATACACTTACGAATTTACCATCTTGAAAAGCTGCTGGAATAACTGCAGGATTTACAGTATTTATTTTAGCTACAGTTAGACCATTTGAAGTTCCAAATGAATTTTGTGTTAAAGTTACTGTTGATGCTGAAGTTTCCGTTTGAGTTCCACTATTATTATTGTTGAATCTAAATGCATGAGTTCCTTTTACTTGGAATTGACTAGCATTACCACTACTTAAAGCACCCAATCCAAATAATTGTGCATCGGCTGATGAATTTACTGATGTTGAACCACCTGCTACAGATGTATAACTTATTGCGTATCCAGCATTGTTATAAATTGTTTTTCCTGGAAATAATGTTCCACCTTCTGCTGCAAATCCTTTATCAACTAAATAAGTAATATCAGCTATTGAATTTCCTTGCGGTACATGTCCTGCTGGCGCCGTTCCAGTACCAGTATTACTTTTATTTTCTGAAATAGAACTATATGTTTTTGTATTTGTGGTTGGATTAGCTGCAGATGAGGATAATAATCCTGCAACAAATCTTAAAACTTCAGATACATCTGTATCTTTTGTGAAGTTATTAAAATATGAACCATCTAAGTTACTTCCCCAATCATTTGATGTTGGTACACCCACATTTATGTTGTGTGCCTTTATAGATTGAGATACATCCAATGCAGTAGAAGAAGAACCTGTGATTTGTAGGTTTTTACCATCAGCTTTATATAATGTAGCACTTAATTCTTCAAATATACCAGCTCCGAACCCATCTGCCGCTACAGATGCCGATACAACTGTATTAAAGTTACTCATAGATTCTGATGTAATCAAAATTTGAGAATGTCCTGATGTTCCATCAGAATGTGCATTTAAAATGTATAATTTTTTGTTTGTTGAATCGTAATATGGTAAACCATCCAATGTAGTACCATAATTAGCAGTAGTCATCGCTGGAAGTCCCGCTCCTGTATATATCTTTGATATAGGTGCGTAATCATTAGCTGCTGTTGAACCACCCGGCTTACCGATATAAACTATCGGCCCATCAACCTTACCATCAACCGAACCACTACCGATTACTATCTCTGCTTCACCAAATGAGGTGATATTCCTTACAGATGCTACCGAACCTCTTCTATGTTTTATTGTTTGACTCATATTTTTATCCCATTACTTGTGTATAGTTTCTACTATTACCTTTTTCTTTTTATAAATATAATATATTTTAGAAAAACCCCCCACAGTCTATCGTATCTTGCGTATTTCCTACTTGAATAGATGCCGATGCGATATAACTTCCTATTTGTTCTTCTAAAACTTCCAATCTTCCCTTTATCACAACTGCGTTTCCAACATCAGATGCTGATGTTTGAGTGAATACTGATTGTCCATTTACAGTAAAGTCTCCGTGTATATCAACACTACCAGTTACTTGTAAATTATTTGATGTCATCAAATGAGTGTATGATGATGGGTCTTGAGAACCTGTATTCCAAATGGATGAACCACCGCCACCACCACCACCGCCTGCTAGGGCGGATAAATTAACTGTATTACCATTAGATATACTTAAATTATTTCCAGCTAATGTTAATGTTTGTTCATCAGTACTTGGAAGAGTTATCGTATTACCACTACTTATGGTTAATTTATCTCCACTTAAAGATAGTGATTGTTCTGAACCTGTACTATCTGTTGTTGAATACCCTAATGCCGTAATTTGTGCTGATGAGGATATTGTTCCACTTGGTACTGATGTTAAATACGATTGTAAATCACTAATTTGAGATTCTGTAATTGTTACTTGAGCTGAACTACTCACAGTTCCAGTAGGTACTGATGTTAAATACGATTGTAAATCACTAATTTGAGATTCATTAATGGTTACTTGAGCTGAACCACTAAATACACCTTCGGAATTTAACTTAATTTTAACTGCTGCATCTGTATATCCAACTTTAGCAGTGTTTGCAATAATAGCATTTGATTGTGTAACTGAAATAGTTACAGGTTTATCTTTTATATTATCAAAATCGACTTGTTCTGAACCACTAATTACACCAGATGGTAAATTAGCGATTGTTTGTGCCGAACCACTTACCGTTCCACTTGGTAGTAATGTTTTAATTTGTGCCGAACCACTAATTAAATCATCCCCCACTTCGTTACCATATCTAATATCAAACTCAGTTGTTAATTGAGCAGATGAACTAATAACACTTTCTGCATCCAATCTGGTCTTAACATTAGATACAAAATTATCTCTAATTGAGTTATTAGCTAATATTGAATTTTTTTGAAATGGTGTTATGCTCGCAGGTAAATTACTAAGTGAATAATAATCAATATTAGTCAACTTATTTCCATTACCTTCGAATGAACCACTAAATGAACCGCTATAATCTGGCACGCTTTTCCCTTAATTATTTTTGTTACTTAACTATAAATATAATATTTCTTAGTAATCGGTTAGTAATGTTAAAATTTCATCTAAAGATTCATGTCTATGGTTATCTTTTAAACAAATATCATAAACATAATCCGAACCTTTTAACTTAGGAACTTCATGTACTGCCGAATCATTGTTGAATTTCAAATCAATTTGTTGCTTATCACCACAAAGTATCATAGTAGAACCTTTTCCTACCCTACCTAATACCATCAACAATTGTTGTTTAGTTAGATTTTGAAACTCATCGACAATACATATGGAGTTATCAAAAGTTCTTCCTCTAAAATGTGATAATGATACTAATTCAATAGATTCATCACTTTCCATCTTCTGTAATATGTTTGGTTTGTTGTAAACTTTTCTCATATTAGCTCTAATGGGAACTAACCAAGGTTCCATTTTTTCTTCTAATGAACCTGGTAAGAATCCGTTATCCTCATTTGATACTGTTGGTCGTGTAATTACAATTTTATTTACTTTTCTTTTAAAAAACATATCCAATCCTATTTGACAAGCCAACAGTGTTTTACCACTACCTGCCTTACCTATTACAAAATTGAAGGGATGATTTAAAATTTGTGCTTTCGCCTTTTTCTGTTCTTCCGATAGAGATATCGAAAATCTCACATTACCTTTTGGTGGAGTTTTGTCTTTGTTTTCAGCCATACTTTCCTTTTTCCAATAATTAAATAACTCTTTAAGATAAATATGAAATAAGCATAAAAAAAGGGTGACCGAAGCCACCCTTAATTTAAAAACTATTCTGTAATTATATAATTACTGAATTCTGTTCAATGAATCTACATATACTTTACCGTAGAACTCACCTCTTAGCATTTTCTTAGCGTAACGTGTCATTACACCTTTTCTAGGAGTGAAGTTTTTCGGGTCATATACAAGAGGAGTCATAATTAACGGAATATATGGTGCATATACTGCTCCAGTTTCAAGGAATTGTGTTCCTCTGTAACCCATTAATATTACGTTCTCTTTCATGTAAGGATTCTTATAAACTTGGAATCTACTATTTAATGAACCAACTTTTGATACACCGAATGCAAATTGAGCATCACCATTATCCGCTGAAGAAGCGTATCCTGGGATAGATTCAATGATTGTTGCAACATCAGGAGATACTACTAAGAAATTAGCCCCACCTCTTAATGTTTTTTGGTGAATAGAGTTAGATACACCAGCGATTACAGTTCCTAAAGTCTGGAACCATGCTCCCTGATTGTAAGCAGATGCGCCATATTCAGTAGCATCCATATTTGCAAATGCACTACCATTCCAAATTCTACCAGCTCTAGCTGACCAGAATCCTTCAGATTTAGCATCTTGCATTAACATATCTAAAATTTCAAAATCGATTTCTTGCGAAATGTATTCTGATAACATAGAAGTTAATTCAGCTTCTGCATCAATTGAATGGTAAGCGTTTAAATCCTGTGCGAATTCAGGCGTCCATTGTGCTTTTAACTTTCTAGTCTTAGCAACAATAGGAAGAGATTTCATCTCTACGTTCAATTCAGGAATATCTAAATCAGAACCTTTATCTTCAAAATCACCTCTTGAAATATCAGATGGTTGTGCATGATATTTAGCTTGTAGTTTGTTAGCTGCAGCAACTGCTCCTTTTACTACGAATACTACATCACCACCAACTAATTTAGTAAATTGTGGGTATTGGTCTGTAATACCAGTTGCAACTACTCTAAATCCTCTAATACCTTTTTCATCAAATCCAGCCATAGAAGCTGTAGGAACTGCAACAGAAAATTTACCTGTTAAGTCTGCTCCGAAAGCGCTATCATAATCATAAATTGATGCATCAGATGATAAAGAACCAGTTACGAATTTATCAGCAGCTGCTGAAGCGGCTAATGTTTGGTCAACTGTACTTACATCATTGATTGAGTATCCAAATCTACCAGCACCATATAAACCACCTGATGGGTCAGCTGTAGTTTCAGTTACACCGAATACAGAATCATTTTGTGAATCTTTTCCAGCGCCTGTTGCGAAACCTGGCTGAGCCGTACCATATTTGAAATCTAGATAAAATACTAGACCAGATGGTAAGTTCATTGGTTGTACTGATACGAAATCTTTTGCTACGATTTCACTAAATATTCTTCTTACTAATGGTAAAGCTACACCTGCCCACTCTTCTGAGTTTGCTGATGTTCCAGTAGAAGAAGCTTCTTTTACTAATTGCTTAGCTTGGTTTTCTAAAAGAGTTGCAACACCAGCTTTTTCAACTTCGTTGCTAATACCTTCAAGAAGACCTGTTTTTTCCCATTTTCCTGCAAGAGCTCTTGTCGTTTCTGACAATCTTGCTTGGTGGGAAGAACCTTCATTTAAAATGTTTTTTAAATCCATTTTTTTTCTCCGTTATTAATCTTATTAATTATTTTAAACCTGCTAGTTTTTTCCATCTAGCCGATAATTCATTGCCCTCAGAAATAATTTCTTTCTTTGGTGCGGAACTTTTTGTTGCTTTTGAAGCATAACCTTCTTTAACAACTGTTCTTTTCTTTTTAGCGACATTTAAGTTTTCTGCTAAAGTTGAAAATACTAATTTAACTTCTCTTACTGATGAAGTTCTATCGAAGTTTTCAAGTACTTTTACTTTCTGTCCTTCGTTTAAATCAAAAGTTCTGAATAGTTTGTTAGTGTAAAGTAGTTTAGCGTTTAACAAATTCACTTCATTGATAGTTGTTCTTAAACTTTCAATTGTTGAATATGCTTCTTCTAATTCTTCTTTTACAGAATCAACTTCTTCTTCTTCAACTTTTTCACCTTCATCTGCTTTTTCAGAATCATCTTCCATCTCTTTTAAAGTTTTAATAACTTCGTCTAAATCGATTTCATCTTCATCTTCTTCAGCATCCATTTCAGCTTCTTCTTCATTACTCATTCCAGCTTCTTCTTCTTCATTTTCCATGTCATCATCAGATGCCATTTCTTCTTCAGATTCGTAAGTTTCATCAGCACTGTCCATTTCAGCTTCTAATTCAGCGATTACAGATTCTAAGTCTAACTCATCATCTTCTTCACCTTCATTGTCCATGTCATCAGCTTCATGTGCCATTTCATTTTCCATGTCATCAGATTCTTCTTCTTCGTACACTTCATTGTCCATGTCATCATTTTCATCAGTCATTTCATTTTCATCTTTAACTTCTTTTTCTTCTTCACCTTCTTCTTCACTCAACTCATTATCGTTTTCAACTTCAGATGAATCACTAGCATCATCAGATGGTTCTGCGTTATCGCCTGAACCTAAATCTGAAGAATCTAATTCTTCATTTTCCATATCATCGTTCTCTTCATCAGCTTCTTCAGCTAATTTCGCAGAAATCATTGATTGTAGTTTTGGGGTGAACGCCTCTTCTAAAGCGAGTTTTGCATTTGCAAGAGCAGTTTCTTTAACGGCTTTAGCATCAGCAATAGCTTCAGATAACAAATCTTTTCTATTTGCCATAATTGTTCTCCTAAATTGTTTTTGGAAATAAGATTATTGAGAATCTTAATAGAATATTATTTACTAATATATTTAATCACCTATTGGGAGATGATATTTTTATCTGCAATAAATAGTGTACTATAAATGAAAACACTAAAAAAGTGTTTACTATTTAATTTTCGAGCATTCTACGTCTGTACTCTGCTCTCACCGCTTGTTGCATTTTTTTTCTTTTGACAGCTGAAGGTTTGATGTACTCTTTCCTATCTTTGAGTTCTTCAATCTTTCCACTATCTTTAATTTTTCTTTTGAATGCTTTCAACGCTAATTCAATATTTCCGTTAACTACTTTTACGGCTGTAAAGCAACCCGGTACTTCCATATCTTCACGTCTAATTTTTTTGTAAGGTTTTTTTTGTCTATTATCTTGCATATAATGTTATTTAAAAAAATACACCTATCACAATATCGTGTAGGTGTATATAAATATCAAAATTATTTTACAAAAATTATTTTTTAAGAAGTTTATAAGCTGTATGTCCCATCATTACTATACCACTCTTAACAAACTTATCTTTATTAGATTGTTTTTTAAGTGCATCGTATACTTGAACCATTAGGTTTGCTGAATTCATATCAACTCTTACCTTCTTACCACTCTTAGTATCTTTAATAGAATCGTTTTGTTTATCTTTTACGATTTTTCTTAATTGAGTAATTACTTCAGGTTCTTTAGCTTCGTTTATTGATTCGTGCATATCTTCGATAGTAGCCGCCATATCACCAATAGCCATAGTTACGTTTCCGTTTCTTTGGTATAGATAATACTTAACACCTTTTGGATTCGCTGGATTTTGTAGAATAATTCTTTCTACTTTTTGTTTACCAACTAAAGTTTTTCCTTTGGATACTACAAATTCATTTTCAACTCCACCCCTCATTGATGAACCATACTTAATCGTAATCTTATCACCTTTTTTGAGTTTATCGTAAACCTTTAATCTTTTTTTCATATCCATAGATTTGGCTTCATCAAGTGATTCGAAGTATTGAATATCTTCTTTTAATGTTCCTTCTGCAAACCTCATCAACTCTTTTACTTTCTTTTCCATAGCTGGAACTTTTAATCCATAGGTGTTAGCCATTAAGGATTTCATATACCCACTATCAAGAAAGTTTTGTAGTTCTTTTTTAGTTGCTACTGATGATTTAAAATCATTTTTTGCAATCTTATCTAATTCTTTTGCACTTACTTTACCATTCATATATGCGTTCATAGCATCTTGTTTGGTATTATAGTTAGCTTCGTTTACTGATTCGTTTACTCCTTCAGATAAATCATCAACACCTTGCTTCATATCAACAAATAGTTTTCCAAAAGCTTTTTGCTTTTTAGAATCTAACTTTTTGATATTCTTTAAATGTTTCTTTATCATAAAAGATAAATCAACCGAAATGTCTTGTAATATATCTGAGTAATCCATTATTTTTTTACCCTACCCTTATCAATATCATATTTCAATTCTTCAGCTGCACCTACTACATATTGTGCTGCTAAGTTGATATCAATGTTCTTATACTTCATTAATTTTCTAACTGCTAATAATACGATTCTTTTTTCTTCAGTTGAGTAACCTTCAACAATTTTCTTAGTTGTTTTGTTTTTAACTGAATCCAGCATATCTTTAGCTGATACTTTCATCTTCATTAGTTTTTCTGATGGTAGTTCACCATATCCGAATGATTCATTTAACATAGAAGTAAGTTTTATTGATTTAGATTCGTTAGCGAACTTTTTTGCGTTCTCTTTATCATCTTTATCAACACCTTTAACAGGATATTTTTTACCATCTACTGAAAATTCACTATCACCATTTGCGATTGCTTTTGCTCTAGCAGCTCCGAACTCATTACCTTCTTCTAATTCATTGATTTCGTAATACTTTCCTAATACTTCACCAATCTCATCATAAGTTGATTCTAATCTTTGTTGTAATGTTCCAACTTCTCTTAAAGTTTTCTCAAAGATTTTAAATGATTCATTCATTCTTTTTACGTGTCTACCAACTGTAATACCATCAAACGAACCTTCAGTTTCTTTAACCATATTTTTACCAGCTGATTCTACTAACCCTTTGATTGATTCATAAACTTCAGCCAATCCTTCATTTCTATATACAGTTTCACCAAATGATTTGTATGCTTTAACTGCTTCTAAAAATGCCATCTTTTGTTCGTTAGTCATTTCATTAGATTCTTCATCTCTATCCATATCATTTTCTTTAACGAATGGAGTGTGAAATGGGTTTGAATAAACTTTACCCTTTTCAAATGATTCGTTTAGTAAATCTTTTAATTTCATTGAATTTCCCTTTGATTCTTTTATTTTTCTTTTAGATGATTCGTTTGCAGGTTTAGTCCACTCTCCATCATCACCCTTTTCCCAACCTCTAGATTTCATTTCATCATTATAAGCTTTTTGCATATCCCCATAACTAAGTGCTCTAAACGCTGCTGGTCCCATTCTTTTTTCTACTGCAGTTTTGATGTAGTAACTATCATTTTTATCTAAAGGTACTCGTTTTGGTTCACTTTTAGGTTCATCCTTTTTTGGTTCACTCTTAGGTTCTTCTTTTGGAGTACCATTGGCTTGTCTAATCATGTCTTTTAAATCACTTGCCATCTTTTCCAATTCTTCTTTTGGTCTTACATCTAAACCATCTTCTTCTGCTTCTTCTGGAGAATCGTAGTTTTCAACTTCTTCAGCATCCTGTTGTGCATAACTTAAATCCTCTAGCTTTTCCATCATTTTTTTATAATCTTCATCAGATATTTTACCTTCAAGTTTTTCAACATCACCTTCGATATCCTGTGCATAATATAACTTATCAAAATCTTTGGATAATTCAACTTTAGGTCCATCATTTTTAGGTTCATCCTTTTTAGGTTCATCTTTTGAAGGTTCTCTGTTTGGTTCATCTTTTGCATCTGATTTAGCTTTTGCTATATCATCCTTTGATGGTGGTACGTGTTTAGATGGGTCAGCGTTTTTTACAGCGTAAGTGTTCCCAGTCTTTTTATTTTTAACGTAAACATCTTCATTTAATAAGTCTGTTAGTTTCATAGTTCCCTCTATTTTTATTTCCATCATCTTCTTAGCCTCAGCTTCGATTTGTTTTTTAATTTTAGATGGAACTTTTTTATCGTAATATTTAATCTTACCTTTGTTATCAATGTGAGCTACATTTTTGTAATCACCTTTTTCTTCTTCAGCTTTGTTGTAAACAGTCAATCCGTTTCCTTTACGAGCCATTCCGATATCGTACTTAGCTTCATTCATCTTCATCGATTCCATCAAACCGATTGCGATATCACCAACTTCTCTATCAGCTTTATCAACATATCTTTTATTTACAATAGCGATAGGTAGTTTATCAAGTCTGTATATTGGCATCATTGATGTAGAAAAAGAATACTTAACTTTGTGTTTCTTTAGTTGATTACCAACATCCATAAACGAACTAGCTTTAGAAACTAAATCTTCGATAACATCTAACATACCATCGTACTTACCTTCGTTCACTTTTTCTTCTTTAGTGAACTTAATCTCATGCCCATCTTTTTCAATCTCACCATCTTTATGAAGTTTTTCCATCTCAGCTTTATTAATTGAAACTGGAGATTCGTTTACGTTATCTCTCATAGCCTTTGATAAAGTTTTGATATACTTTAATTCTTCTTTAGCACCTTTGTGTTTAGCGTATCTATCTAATCCAAAGTGTCCCATAATACCTAATGATAAGTTTAATCTACCTTTTTTAGCATTTGGATACTTTCTACCATAAGGAGATGAGTTAAACCAATCAATCATAGCTTGTGCCATTTCTTTTGATAGTTTAATTCCTTCTACTCTATCGGTATTACCTTTTACAACCTGCTTTAATCCACCGATTGCTGAGATTTCGTTGAGTGAGTTTTTTATATCAGTTAATTTCATTTATTATCTCCTAAATAGAACAAACACCATCAATTTCACAGATGATATCTCGTACTAATGTATTAATCTTTTTATATGAAGGTGTTTTTGCTTTTCCAACTACCGATTCGTTCATAGGTCTCATAAATGCACCATGTGTTGATGGGTTTGATACAAAATCCCAACAAATTAAATCAAAATCATCTTCTACAGTAACAGTCTTACCATTACTAGCTTCTTTTACAGAACCCATACCTCTTGAAGAGATACCAACAGTACAACCTGCCTCTAAAAGTTCTTTAAGGATGTTCCCTGCTGGAGTTTTAAGTACTTCTACCTTACCC
>Ga0181387_1000067_pt1 | contig 21101 bp, 24 predicted proteins | sample 10SPOviralmetaG_FD_130119 | JGI IMG/M metagenome (GOLD analysis project Ga0181387, IMG submission 130119) | Marine viral communities from the oligotrophic San Pedro Time Series (SPOT) site, San Pedro Channel, CA, USA - 10 SPOT_SRF_2010-04-27 | ecosystem: Environmental > Aquatic > Marine > Strait...
ATTCATCTGTTCAAGAGTAATACCACTTGTTCTGTCGAATATCATACTAGTAATTTCTGGTCGTATTCTACTTGTGCTTGTTGTCCCATCCGCTGCAGTATCCGTTACAATAGAAGTATGGTCTATAAATGCAGCGGTAGCGAATGATGCTTCACTATGAACAGCAAATGGTGGTGGAGGGAGTATTTCTACTTCTGGAGCGAGTATAGTATCTGTTACTGTACTTACTATCTGAATTTGAGAACCTAAAAACGTTCCAGCAGGATGAACAAAGAGTTTATATGCATCTTTCCATTTATCTTGAGTAAGTTCTGACTTAATCAGTATAGCATGTTTTTGATACAACTTATTATCTGTAATAAACTTTTGACTTCCTGTTCCAATAACATCCCCCACATTAAATATGTTTTTCTTAGTGTATATAACTTCAGGGTCTATACCAAAGAATGTTCTAAAGAATTGTTGTATAGAATACTTTGTACCCTTTGACCTAAACAATACATTAGAGTATTTTGATGCTGCACGTTTGTCTTGGAAACCTTCAAAGAAAGACTGACCCAATAACAACTCATCTTCAATAAAAGAAAGAAGGGATAAATCAGTTTGAGATATATCCCTACTAATAAATAATTCATTAACAAGTTTAGAGGGAGAGGAATCAGTGTCCTCGAAGTGATAATATTGATCAAGTAAAGTAATTAACTTAGGATACTCTTCACGAAAAAACTCTGGAAGAATTTCCTTGACCTGATATTTAGGAAAAGAAAGTTCTCTTCGATTATAATCTACAAGTGTTATGTCAGAGTTTGATGACATTAGGTATTAACCCCTTCGGCAACATCTACTATTTTAGTAAAAGTCTTATCTGCATCTAGAACTATTACATCTTGTCTTAAAGGGGATATAGCACTTTGGTTTGCAGGAACTGCACTTAATTTTATAAAAGAATTACCAGTTAAAAAAGCATCAACCTGAAGACCAACTAATCTAACTGTGTCTCCTGTATATTCTCCAATATTATCAATAATTACTGTACCAGAATTAGTATTAAATATTTCAAGAATATTTGATTTTAATCTGTTTCGTATTATACAAGTTGAATTTTTAAAGGTAAATGCTTCAGAAGTTATCCTATAAAATTCATCGTCTGTTGATGCTATAGGAGCAGCATATCTAAGTGTATGATTTTGTTTTGCGGTAAGAGTGGGAGTAAACCTTCTTTGCATTTTTATTTCTTGTCTTGATGATAATACTGCGGCACTTGTAGCATCTATCAAAGATAATAGGTTTGACCTTCTAAATGATTGACCAAATCTACCAGTATTATCAGTAAAGTAATTGTCTATGACTGTATTAACATTCCCTTCTATTGTGTTTCTTGAAAGGGTTGTGAGGTTATCATTAAACTGGAAAAAAGTTGTAACTTCAATAAAAGTCTTTATGGGGTCTTCGAACTTAACGTCAAAAGAAGCAACAGATAATTGGTCTGCTAAAACTAGGATATCTTCTTTAACTGATGCTTGAGTTGGAGGAAGAACATCATCGTTAAATAGTATTGATATGAAAACAACACCAAAGTCTGGTTCAAGAGCATCTTCTCCACCAAAGGATTGTATATCACTAATGAATGTTGAGAAGTTTTTAAGTACAAGAGAAGAATAGTCACTCGCAGTTACCATTCTGTTCTGTGACGCATATTGGAATGGAGCATTCTTTCGAATACTCTCTATAGTTTCTTTCTCACCTCCACCTACTGCTTTAGAATCAGTGGTTACGTTTAATGTATATCCAGTACCATCAATAAATATTTGTTGCGCTGCAGTAAATGTTTTTGCGGTATTCGCTGCAGTACCTGATGTAGAAATATAATCAATTTCTATTTTTGCTCCAACATTAGGTGCTTTACCAAGTGTTGAACCATTACCAAAAGATAAATCAAAGTTTCCGTTAGGTGCTTCACGTAATATGAAAAGAGTTGAGTTTTCATTTATTGTACGCGCATTTATTAAATTAGAATATGTTACGAATGTAGATGAAGTTGCTGAATCATAAACTCTTACTATCACGGTTGATGTATCTATGTTCTTATCTGGTATAACATATATTGGATTGTCTGTTGCTTTTAAAGCAATAAAATTCTTAGTACGTTGAATACCTTCTATAATCTTTATTTTATCTTCTCCGCCAATGTCAGTAAAATTATAACTTCCATTTGAGTTTATAGCAGATATATCTTCTCTTGTTTGAAACACATAATTAATATCATCTACTGTAGTATTAAATTTAAAGTTTTCGTTTATTTGTATTGTTGCTGGACCACCACCTCCGCTTATTGTGAGAGACATTTTTATAGTTGCTTGCGGAGCAGTTTTTGAGTCAGCAACATAACCAATACCTTCTGCTAAAGATAACACTGAACTTCTAAGTTGCGCAGTACTTAGGAATGATTCATTCAAAGCAAAGTTTGCGGTAAGACCATTGTAATGTGTGTTGTAGGCAAGTACGTCAAGAATACTTGATAACCCAGACGCATCAAAATCAAAGTCTCCAAACTCTCCAGAGTTTCTGAGGGAATCCTTTAAATTTTGCTTTATACTATTAATATCTAAAGAAGTTGAACTTATTGTAGTTGCCATTTTATCTTAACCTTACGAGATTTGTAGTTAATTGAACCAATTCTGATGTATTCCTTATTCTAAAAATTATTGTAACGTCAACAGAGTTTTTATAATCGTCTGTTGTTGTTGTGATAATTTTAATAACCTTTGCTCTTGGTTCATTTCTTTGTATTGTAGAAGTTATTTGTTCAGTCAATATGAAGTTTTCTCCATAATCTGCTAATTCAAATAAAGCACTCCTTATATTACCGCCAAAGTTTGGTCTGAAAGGTTTTTCCAATCGGTTAGTCATAATGAGATTTTTAACTGCTTGTTTAACTGCCGCAGCATCATTCTTTTTATATATGTCACCGCTCGTAGGTTTTACTGCAAGCGTCAAGTCTATATCGACATACCTGCGAGTTCGACTAATCTCTACTGAGTTAGTTCCTAAGTTTATATCTTCTTGTGCGAATGCTCTTCTTGTCATACTGTTATTTATATGTTTTTGTTACTATTATTTTAAAAAATATTATTCTATTTTGCTTTACTTGGAGCAACAGGTTTTATTATATTCTTGTCAGTAAATTCAACTAATGCTCCAATTTGTTGAATTGCTCCATTAAACATAGTTAATAATGAATTGTCATTAAAGGTTTCGTTTTGTCCTTGACTTTTATATATCACGTTATAGTTTGTAGGAACGTTTGGCATTAATAATCCAATTTGAGATGTTAAACTTCCATCTGGATTATACTCATCATAATCTAATATTAACTCGTCAAATTCTAAATGTTGAGACCAAAACTTAGCAACATCATAAGTTCTTTCTAAATCTATTGTTCCATTATCACCAATGACTTGATAATAGACTAGATTGCCTAGTGCTTTTTGTTTCATAGTTTCATTTGATAGGTCTGGTATATTACGGTCATAAAGACCTTCACTTACAATAAGTCTAATATCATTAAATCTATCTGTATTTCCGTTTATAAGTGTAATCGCTCTTGCGTGCAAAGTTAAGTTTCTTGCTATCTGAACTCTTGCTTGTTCGTTCGCGATATTATAAAAACTCATTTTATCTCCATAAGCACCAAGAAACTTTGCTAGAGTAACACCCTTAGCAAGTTTAGTCCTAGAACTTATAGGTGATAAAATATTTGGGTCATATATAAAGTCTGGAATCAATTGTGGCATTCTAAAATCTCTTTCCTCTATTATCTAATGAATTGCCAATAGGTGTATATCCATATCTACCTTCTTTATTGGTAACTGCTGATGTTATCCTACCTGTCATTGAAGGAGGAGTCATATTAAGGTAATTTTTATTTAATTTACCTTCAACAATAAGTTTCGCGCCAAGAGTAGTTCTAAGTCGAGAATCATCATTTCTAAATGCTGACCTTATTTCTTGTGTTGTAGGTTGTGTCTTAAATACTTCTTCATAGTGATCAAGACCTTTTATATCGGTTAACATATAGTCATTAGCATCAATCGCTACATGTTTCTCTCCTTTTGCATATGCAAACTTAGCGAGTAATAATTTATTCTTTTGATTATTATTAGTTGCAGTATCTGTCAATTCATAATTGTTCGTAAAGATATTATCAACATCAATTGATTCTACGGTATTATAATCTGATGCTCCCATCCCACTTTCTGCTTCTTGACCAAAGTTTGCCATTAAATCGTTTATTGCAAGAACACCAGAAATCGCACTCGCAGCACTAATAAACGTTGCTGCTGCAGCACTTGTTCCGACTGCACCTAGTGAAGTAGATGCTGCGAGCGCAAGAACAGAACTGTTTGCTTTACTTGCATGTAATGACTTATCCGCACAACCTTTAAAGGTTCCGTGAAATATAGCAGTTTGTATTCCTGTTGGGTTTTGAGAACTATCATTCGCGGTTGATGTTTCTCTTGCTCCAGAATAAGTTCTTCCAGTATACCTAATTTCTTGACCACCTATCTGACCTTCAGTACCCCTTATGAATAATCCCTTAGAACCCATAATGTGAGTATTAAGAGATACAATATTTAAAGATTCAGTTGCAGTAACAAGCATATCAGTTCCGCAAGAAAGGTCATATTTACCCTGAACCGCATCTGTCCTATCACCTTTTACAACATAATGGTCATCTCCTAGTAAGAATTTTGTATTTGTTTTTACAACTCTTTCGGTCTTTGTTCCTAAAAACTTTTCACTAGTATTTCCTGCTACCTCTATAACGTTATGAAGTTTAGTTTTTTGTGTATTATTACCTGCTACTTTTACATTATAGTCACCACCAACTTCTACGTTATAGTCGCCACTTACTTTAAGATTAAGGTTTCCGTTGTATACAAGATTACCATGACCTTCAATAATTACGGTTTGGTCTCCTCCTGTTACTTCAACCTTATTATTTAACGCGGATATTACAACCGTACCATCAGCACGTAACTCTACACCAGAACCTTTACGATGTTTAATAAGGACTCTTTCGCCACCCGGAGTGTCGTCCATCTCAATAACATGCCCGCTTGGAGTTTCATCTACTTGATTGAAAGGATACTGAGAAGGTAATTGTTCTGGAATATTTAAAGGAACTCCTATATCTCCCCCACCCGTGTAGAGTTCGTTTATCTTAGTTCCGAGTGCTGCTTTGTTAACTGAAGAACCAAAATTATATTCTCTCCTCGGATAATCACCTGAAGCATTCTGCATTCCATCTGCAGGAACTCCTTGAGAAAGTTCTTGCCCTAACTCACCTTCTGAAATTCTTCTTTGAAAGTTGTCTGTTTTAGTTGCCATTACATTTATTCCTTATCACTACTTATCATTACCTAATCTCCAGGATACATATCCTTCATCCCTTAAAAAGTCGCCAAGAGGTCTATTACTATGAGCACTAACACCACTGTTACCACACTGGAATGTTGCCATATCAAGATGAACGAAATTAGTGTATAAGTGTATACCCTGAAATTTTAATTCTCTTGCTTTTTGAACTAAGGTATATAACTTTTCATGTGCTTTTGCATTATGATAAAATTTTGTTATACTCTTTTTATTTTGTGTAGCATGTGCTAGAGGGTCTATTTCTTCAAATGCCATTATTTGGAAATCAACCGCAACACCGTCTAAATGATTACTATTATCAGCACCCCCTATAGAAATGTTTTGTGCTTCAGTTCTAAACCCACTTGTTACTCTCAAATCAGAACCTATAGCGTTTGCTATTTGAAGTAATTTAGAAGGAATGTCTTTCCCTAATCCCCTAAATTCTGATGGGTCTACATTTTTTCCATTACTACTTTGATATGCATACTCAACTACAAACTCTCCGTTAGAAGGTCGTTCAATAGTTGGCAAAGGAACAGGAAGACCTTGTGCTATTCTGGATAAAGCACGTTGACGTGTAGCAAACCTACCAGAAGGAGTTTGTCTACTCGCAAAATCTAATTCGTTTTGACTATCGTCTGGAAATTCTGCGATAATATCTGTTCCATCTTCAAGTGTTGCACTTTGAGATATTAGTAGACCTTCTATAACACCTTCTTCCCAATCATCTAATTTTTGGTCTTCAACTTGTTTTCTATTAATTTTACCGAATAAGGAATATATGTATTCACTTACATCAAAGAACGGGTCAAGAAATTCTTGTTCATCTAGTGGTTCTTCTTCTCCGTCAGTGTCAGTAGAAAATAAAGATTTTAGTTCGTTATGACCATAAACTTCTCCTCCAGGAAGATGATTATAAAACGTTTTAAGGAATAGTTCTAATGTATCATACTGAGCGCGTGTAAATGATGCGCTTGAATTGGTAAAATTAAGACTCTCTGTACTTGCTCTGTTAATACCACCTACCATAACAAGACCTATTGAAGTCTTATTAAAGTTGTAAGGTGCATGATCACCTTCTTGTTCAACACTTCTTCCTCTTTGTAATCTGCCATCACGCCTTATTACATAATGATAACCGATTTCTTCTTGTCCTAACTGAACCGCGAAATCATCTATTTCTTCTGCACCTATATTTTTGTTTGTAAACGTTTCGGTTGCATGAATAATTGTGGAGTCTACATTTCTTCCACTTCTCATAACTCTTTGAAAAAACTCTTTTTCTAATTCTTCTACTGAACCTATGTATGAATACTTATCTATCTGTTTAAATTCAGCAACAGGAGGTTGAACCGCAACTTCTGATATAATACTCTCAAGTTGGTTCGTGAAGAAATCATTCTCACTAACTTCTTTTAGTTTATTTCTAAATGCGTCTTGAACTTCTTTTATCTGTGCTGCTGTAGCACCACTTTCTTTACCTGCCTTTTCAATTCTCCTTAGAACTTCTTCTGCGTCTATACCATCTTCAGTAAAACTTCCTGCCCCTGTAAGAGGTTCAAATTTATTTAATAGAGTTGTCACATTTCCGTCAAGGATAGTCATATTAGCAACAGCGTTTACTCTTTTTGTACCACCCTGAACCAACCTATTAACTATATTTGCAGTTTGAATATCTGGTATATTAAATGAAGTTAATCTTTTAACTTCTGCAGTAAGAACTCCTGTCGCTGCTTCTGCCAAATCACTAATAATACCACCAAGTGAAAATTGATTAACATCAACTGCTCTACCAGCGATATTAGTGTTTAAATTAACAGAAATGCCATTAGCAGTTGCAGAAGAAATACTATTCGCAGCATTCCCTGCCTCGTTTGTTAAACTCTGACTCAAACCATTTATGCCAGCATCAACTTCACCTAACGTGTCTTTAACGACTTCGTTAAATGAGGTTGTAACACCTTCAATAGCACCATTAATATGTTCCATAGCACCATTGTATGCACCTTTAATATCATCTATTAAACCTTGAATACCTGTTTCCCGTAAAATATTATCTTTGAGAGTAGTAAGTTTGTCTGTAAGACCTTGAAGAGGTGATATCTGAGGTAGTAATACACCTGCCGCACCTATAACACCAACCACTTTTAAAAGGGTTCCAAGGAAACCTCCTGAAGGTGCGCCCAAAACATCTGGAAGATTATCTAAAAATGTTTTCCATGATTCATTTCTTTCATTAACATCTTTAATAACTTTAATTCTTGTTAGTTCTATTGCTTGAGGTGCACCAGAACAATATGCTACCACGTTTTGTCCTGAACCATTACCCTCTAAACCAAAATCACCTTCTAGTTTACAAACCCCTACATCATATCTTGATGCTTCATTACCAATAGATTTTACAAAACCTCCAAAGGTTTCGCCATCTGTTCCATCTCCTATTATTGATGAACCTTGAACCAATGCAGTTTCTATATTAGTTCGTACTTCTGCAGCATTACCTTGTAGGTTTGAAAGCACGTTTGTTGACACAGTAACTTCACAATCAAAATCTTGTAATGGTGTTCCTTCAAGCGATTCAGCAGTTAAATTAACAGTTTTAGGTATAGATTGCGATAAGTCAGAAAAAGATTTTCTTCTTGTTTCTGCAGCAAGTTGATTTACTTTATCAAGATTTCTTAAACCCATTAATTTCTCCTACTGAATATCAGAATAACTACCTATTGACTCAAGGTCACGTAGTTGTTTCAGGGACATTTTCAAATAGTATTTAGCGAATATTTTAAAGGAACCATTTTTTCCTCCAAATTTTTCAGACCTCAATAATCTAATATTAGCAGACCTTTGTGTACTGTTTAATTCGTGTGCAATAAATTCAACTTGTTTAGTAAAAGATTTAGGATTATTAGTAAACTCTTTTAATTGTCTTAGTCTTGTACCTCTCCAACCCGCTATACCATATGGACCAGACTCTAAATCTCCTCCTGATAACATACCTGTTTGAGATAAATTTTCTGTAATTCCTATTGCTTGATTGTAACTATATCCTATATTTAAAAAGAACTGTAAAGTATATTGTAATCTAAAAGTTTTTACTTCGCCTGAAACAAGTGTTTTCTGATTACCATCATCTACATTAGCAGAGGTTACTATTAATGAATTGTCATCAACAATTATTTGTTTTGTATCTAATTGTATCTGAGAAGGTCTTTCCATTTTAGGTAATGAACCTAGTACGATAGGTGTCTGTGAGTTTTTACCATCCATAAACATACCAAACACTAATGCGCTTGGTAATATGCGAGGTATCTTACCAATACCTGAAACCCCACCTTCGGTAGTTGGAAGAACGCATTGCGCCCATGGTAAATGGTCTTCAGGAATATCTTGTGTATTCTCGCTGTGTAATCCGTGTATGCGTATCTTTACTCTTCCTTCATATCCTGCTTCAGGAACTGAATTAACGACAGTCGCAATAAACCATCTTGTACTATCACCATAGTATTCTGATAAAATAGGTCTCATCATAATTTTGACTCCAACTTGCGGAGATTTAATGTCACGTTATGTAAATTCCTAGCGAAATGATGCTTTACATCATATATAAGATGATTACCAGAATATCTTGAATCTGATAATTCTTCTCTTTTTTCAGCGCGAACGTTATCTCCTCTTATATCTATGCTAATAATTTGACCCACACCTCCGCGACCTACAATAAATCCTGAACCTTCTATTACAATAGTTAATGGATTTTTGTTAAGGAATGCCTTTATTGACTTTGATTCGATTTTTGTTTTAAATTTACTTTCAACTCTTTCATCATGATAACTATTAAGATTACCATAGGTTCCTGAAGAAGTTATTGTATGAAAATTTCTAGACTTGTATCTTAAAATATTTTTATCTTTAAATTTGGCGGTAGGGTCAATAACATTTTGTACCTTACCTTCTTTTTCTATTATATCATCTTTAGAAATATTGCTTAATGTTCGCACAATACTGTGCTCAGATTTATGAACTTCTCCTGTACCTAAGTTAGTGTTAGAGTATGTACTAGAAATTGCTCCAATATCAATTAGTTTCAAAGTATTAGAACTAGCAGGAGTTTCTATCGCTCTTATGTTAAATACTTGTTTTTCTCTGCTTTGGTTAGCATTCGTTGAGTTGGTTTGGGGAGTAAACCTATATGGTATTTTATTAAATGGTTCTTGTTCTAACATTGTATCAAGATTACCTAACCTTATAATGTTTCCTGCTTTAATATCTTCTTCGCCCTTAACAGAAAAACTACCATCTTTATGATGAGGAATATTAAGAGTAGCAAAACAAAAGTAAGGTGAACCGTTTTTAGTTGTTAATCTACTAGATATCCAATCTATAGTTTCTAACGCATTTAAATTAGGAACGATACAAGTTATGTTTTCTTGAGCACCAAATTCATCAGTAGGTTTTTTTGCGCCAGTATAACTAATCTCTGTGTCTCTACCTAATTCGTTTTTAACAACTGATTTTATTATTTTTTCTAAACTTCCGCTATAGGATTTTCTTATTTTAGTTGCACGACCAACCATAGCAATTTCATCTAAAAGAGTAATAGTAAACACACTAGATGAACCTGCCTCGCCACTTTTAGTTTGACTTTCAATACCTGTCATTATAAACTTTTTATTTAAAATAACATCTGTTTGTTGAGAGTCTTCTGTTGCGAGAGTAATTTGTACATTTTCTGTACCTTGTAGTTCTAATCCATTAAATAATTCTGAATCGTCAAGCACTACCATTTTCCCTGACATGTATGGTCTATCTAATGATTCAAATATAATTAATTCAGAAACAAACGCAGTAATATCTATTGAAAATGAATCATCCGTTTCTTCAGTATCATTTTCAGTTACAACCGTATTTGTAGGTGTTTTCTTTTTTTCTATAGTAGTAACGGGCAGTCGCAAACGTGAAGAGGTGATCAACACCTTCTTAATTCTGAATTCAGGATTAGTTACGCTCTTTGATAAGGAAGGACTTGTCATCTTTTATTATAATCTTTGCTTCATTAGAGTTTTGAATTCACTTACGAAACCAGAAATAGCACTTGGTTTAACAACAACGATTTGTTGTAGTTCTAAATTCTTTTTCTCAAGTCTATCTCTGTATGTAACCGCAGTCCAATTTACATTCGGGGTTATCCAATCTGTTGGTAATGGAGGTGAATCACTAGTAAAACTAAATGTTGGAGTTAAGTCTTGATAAACGCCATCTGCGTCTTCATAATGATGAACGGAATCATACTGAGCAGACTCCTTTACAAGACGAACCTTTTTTTCTCCATCTACTGGACCAAATTTAAGTTCTTCGGTGGGTAAAAACTCTGTTCCTGCTACTGTAGGTTTTATTATAATTTGTCCCATATCAGGTATTTTGCGAATAATTGTTCCAGTTGTGCTGCTCGTTACTCCTGTTACAGTTACCCCAACAGGAAATAATTCATATGAACCATTATCTGTAGATATATCTTGATTAGTTGTTACAGTTCTATGAGGATATCTTATTTTTGATTCAGCAAGTAAATCATAACTTGGAACTGACCAACCTGATTCACGAATATGTTCATTTATAAGAAAGAATGTCCAATAATAATCTACTGTACCATAAAGTTTAAATGATATTGTATCAGGTCTATCTCCTGCTACTACAGTGTATTTCTCAATAAGAGTTTCGGTATTTCTCACTTGGTCTAAAACACTAACATATTGAGAAAGTTTCTTGGTGAATACGGGGGTTTCATTATCCCCAAAACTATAAGGCACATTTTCAAAGTTTGTAAAAAATGTTGTAGGCATATTAGTATCCGTAACCTTTCTCATCAAGTTCTATGTCTTGTCTCACAAGTGTAGTTGATTCTACAAACGATAAAGTCATTGTCGTTTCTACAGGGTCATATGCTGCCTCCCCACCGTCTACTTGATATTTTATAAATGATTGTTTTGTTTGGTTATATGTTACATTAACGTCTCTTAAATAAGAAGGTTTTATTCTATGGAATATTGGTTTACCATCATACATCATATAGATATAAAATCTTTCTGGAAATTTATAACCCATACTTACTCCTGCTTCGTCTATTGACTCAGGATATAATTGCGTACGAAAAAATAGTACGATATCAGAAATTGCTCTTGCTTCTTGTGGACTTGTAGGAATCATAGTGAAGGTAAAATCAAAACTTCTGTGTCCAACCCCTTTAAAAAGAACTCTAGAGTTTGGATTTATTGTAACCTGAGATGCTAATCCTGCTACATTTTTTAATGTAGTTCCTCCTGGAACATTTTCTGCTTTTTGTAAAACAGCATTGACTGCGAGATTTACGGCAGGACTTTTTCCGCTTCCCTTTAAACCTTGTGCTAAAGTTTTTCCTGCAGTGCCCAACATATCACCAATCGCTCCTGAAACACCTCCTCCTGATGTTAGTGCTTTTAATCCAACCGCTCCTACTGCACCAATTTGAACACCTGTGTTATAACTTGCTCCACCTTGAAAGGAAATGTTTGCTGGCATATATAAATCAGCAAACATACCATCCTTAAGTTTAAGTGTAGTATCTCTTTCTAATCGAGTATTTTGAACATTACCTAAGTTTTCTACTACTTGAGAAACGAACTGACCTTCACCAAATAAACCAGTTGAATTGACTTCTGCATCAGCAAAAGTTTGTGCCAAATCCACTAATGCTGTTTTAAAATTACTACCAAGACCTGAAACTGTCACAGGTTCTTCATCTATTACTTGAAACCGTATATAAGTTTTTTGACCATTTTCTTTGAGGTTTTGAGGAAAGGTTCTGGTTTTATATCCTGCCCCACCATATAGCGTACCGTGTGACACAATTTCAGCACCCAATCCCCCATAAACGTTTTGAGAGTTTACTAAATTTTCGTCTGCCATCTTAGTTTCCTACTAAATAGTTTATATTCGTCAAGTCTATTTATAAGGTTTTTATGGCATATTCTGGAAGATATTCAGTAAAAAATCCATCTAAGTATGAAGGCGACCCAACCAAGGTTACCTATCGTTCTCTATGGGAACGACATGCCTTCAAATGGTGTGACGATAACCCCAATATAATCAAATGGTCATCCGAAGAAGTTGTTATACCTTATCTATATGAAGTAGATAGAAAGTACCACCGATACTTTATGGATTTAAAAATTACAACTAAACAGGGTAAGACATTCCTTGTAGAGATAAAACCCGATGGACAGACAAGACCACCCAAGGGTGCAAGAAGGACAAAGAGATATCTTACTGAGAGTTTGACTTATATTAAGAACGTGAACAAATGGGAAGCAGCAGAAGAATATGCCAAGGACAGAGGTTGGGAGTTTATAATATGGACTGAGAAGAACGAACCTCTTAAGTCTATTATACCTAAGTCAACCAAACCATTAAAACCAATAAAACCTTTCAAACGTCGTAAAAAATAGTATAAATAGACGTATGAGTAACTTGTTTGACACACTATCAAGAGAAGCATTTCGAGCGGGAGTGACACCCAAGACAGACGAATCACGGAAATGGTTTCGTCAACGCGCAAAAGATTTGCGTGGGATTAATAGAAAAGAATTACAAAGGGAGTTACCAACAGGTGGGGATATAATTGGAACGATGCAGATGTTCTTCTATGACCCAAAGACAAAAGACACTTTACCCTATTACGATACTTTCCCTCTAGTTGTAATAGTTGGTCCAGCAGAAAAAGGTTTTTATGGATTAAATCTTCACTACCTACCTCCTATGTTACGTGCAAAAATGTTAGACGGATTAATGGATATTGCTTCAAGTAAAAGGTCTCCTAACGCAAAGTTTGAGATTACATATGAAACTTTAAAATCAACTTCTAAATTAAAGTTTTTTAAACCTTGTTTCAAACATTACTTAGCATCAAATGTTAAAGGTGGGTTTGCGCAAGTTCCTGCGCCGGAGTGGGAAATTGCTACCTTTTTACCTGTAGCAAGTTTCAAGAAGATACCAAACCCATTAACTGCATACAAAGATTCAAGAAAGATGATAGGTTAAAATGGCATTAAGAGTAGACGAGTTTTTATCTGAAGTTGCGAAAAGCGGAGGTATAGCGGAACCAACACTATATAACATTATCTTACCCACAATTAATAAAGAGTCTAGAGGTATGAATATATTATGTACAGATATAGAAATACCACAAAGACAAATCACAACCAAAGAACGAAGAATAGGAATGGACACTGTAAAAATAGCATATGGTGAAGTTCTTACAGACATAAATCTTAGTTTTATGCTTTTAAATGATTTCGGCGCAAGATATTATTTTGAATCTTGGCAAGGTACAGCATATGATCAAGAAACAAAACTTTTATCATACCATAGGGATATCGTTAAAGACGTAACAATTCAAGTCTTAAGAAAAGGTGTTGCTTTTGATATAACAAAGAAAAAACTATTTGATTCTGGTAAATTACCAAGTTCAATTGCTTCAAGACTTCCTCGCCTTGGTCCACTAGATTTTGCTCAAGGAGAGTTTGACTTAAACTATTTAACCACAGATGATGTTATATATGAAGTAAAACTTATTGATGCATTTCCTACCTCTATGGCATCCCTTAGTATGGGAGCATCTGCAGATGGTTTAATAAAACAAACAGTACAATTATCGTACAAAAACTTTAAAACAACATCAAAGTATAGTCAAGGAAAAGGAAGTCAACTTGGACAAGCACTTCTTGCTGGCGCGATGAGAAAAATCTTTTAAAAAGATTATAAATAAATTATATTATAAACACGGAGAATAAATAATATTATGGCACTACCTAAGTTAAATGAATCTATTCGTTATGAAATAGTAATACCCTCAACCAAGAGGGAAGTAACATATAGACCTTATCTTGTGAAAGAAGAAAAAATACTTTTACAAGCATTTGAAGCACAAGACGAAAAAACAGCAATGAGAGCAATGGTTGATACAGTTATTGCTTGTATATACGATACAATAAACCCTAATCTATTGACAACATTTGATGTTGAATATTTGTTCAGTCAGATAAGAGCGAAATCAGTTGGAGAAACTTCTGTTCTGAATGGTACATGTAACGCAGAAGATTGTGACGCAAAAACAGAAGTTGAAATTGACTTGACCTCTCTTAATGTAGAATTACCTAAAGATGTAAGTAATCTTATTGAAATGAGTCCTGATATATCATTAGAATTAAAATATCCTTCTTATAATTCTTTTATGAAGCATTATAAAGAGGGAGTATCTGAATCAGAGTTTAGTATGAACATGGTTAGAGAATGTGTTATTTCTGTTAATACAGCAGACGAAAGAATAACGGAATGGTCAAATAAAGATATGGATGACTTTATAGATTCAATGACGACCAGTCAGTTTGAAAAGGTTGGGGAGTTTATTTCAAGTGCTCCAACACTTAAAAAAGAAGTAGAGTACACTTGTGTAAAGTGTGGTAATGACAACAAATTAACATTGGAGGGTCTACAAGATTTTTTTTAATATGCCTCTCGCATGATAATTTGATTAATCATTTTCAAACTAATTTTGCTTTGATGCAGCATTACAGATATTCATTACATGATATTGAAAATATGCATCCGTGGGAAAGAGAAGTTTATCTAACATTATTAGAGCAACATCTTGAAAAAGAGGCAGAAGAACATAGAAAAATGAATTCAGACTTTTAGGGAATAACAATGGCAACCAAAAAACCAGTCGAAAAAGAAAAAACTTTAGCAGACGTAACTAAAGAAAACAAAAAACAAAATGTGCTTCTTGCTGAGCAAAGTACAAAACTGACTGGGATAAAGAGTTCGCAGCAGTTTACTAATGTTAAATTAGATAAACAAATTGACCTATTTCAAAAATATTTTGACAGACTTAATGCTCAAAGAGGAGATGACGCAGAATCAGAAGCAGAATTATTAGCAGCATTAAAAGACCTTAAAAGTAAAGGTAAATCAGAAGAGAAGAAGCAAGAAAAAAGCGTAGGGGGTTTGTTAGGAATGCTTGGGCGTATTTTTGCGGGAATACGAGGGATACCAATGCTTCTTGGTGCGGCATTGGGTAGTGTTGGTACATTACTTTTTGGGAAGACAGGGTTCGCAATCGTAAAGGGTTTATCCAAGGCAATGTTTAGGTTCACAAAGTTCTTAATTAAAGCACCTTTTCAATTCGCGAAGTTTTTAGGAAAAGGGTTTGCGAAACTTCCAGGAATTAGAGGTTTATTTGCTGCTCGTCAAGCACGTGCCGCAAAGGCAGCGACGGGTTTAAGAGGTCTTGCGATGAGAGGAGTATCTCAAAAGCAGATTGCTAAAATGCCAAATATGTACGGGAAACAATTTAGCGCACAAGCAAGAAGCATGACACCTCAACAATTTGCTAAAATGCAAAAAGGTGGAAGAGCACCACTTAGGATGCCTGCTTTCTTATCTAATTTAAGAGGAGGAGGAAAGACAGCAAAAGATGCTTCAAAGGTTGGGAAAAGTAGTGGTATGCTTTCTGGTCTTTTTGCTAAGTTAGGTAAAATATTCCCTACAATAACGAAAGGTGTAAAGGGGATGGGAAAATTCCTTGGAGCATTCCTTGTCCCACTTAGAATTATATTTACTGTATTTGAAACTGTTAAGGGTGCGCTTGATGGATTTAGTAGATTCAAAGAAGAAGGTTTGTTTGCAGGATTAGTTGCTGCCACTATAGGAGGTATAGGAGGCGCTCTTAAGGCAATCATTGGTTATCCATTCGATTTAGTCAAAGATATAGCAGCATGGGTTTTAGGTAAGTTTGGCATGAATAATGCTGCCGAGTTCCTTAAAAGTTTCTCAGTCTCAGATATGATTGGTAATTTGTTTGGTGCTATAACAGATAAGTTATTTTCTTTTGTAGATGCAATGAAAGATGAAACAGGAAAATTTTCAATAGGGAAAATTTTAAAAGTTGCTTTTGCTGGTATAATAGATATGTTCACCGCAATACCAAGAAAACTTTTGACTTCAGCAGCAGACTCACTTGAGGGAGGTAAGTTTGGATTTTTAGCACCTGCTCTTAGAAAAACAGCGTCGTTTATAAAACTAGGGGATAATGTTGGTTTAGATGATGCATACGATGCAAGACGAGAAGAGAGAAAAGAATTTGATAAAGCAAAACTTGAGAAAAAAGAAGCAGATAATGCAGCAAAAATAGAGAAGAAAAAGAAGGAAGCAGCAGAAGCAGAAAGACAACAAAAGTTATTAGAAGCACAAGAACTTGCTGCACTTAATGGTGGTGGTGGAGGTGTAGTTGATTCAAGTGTCACCTCAATAGATAATAGTAGTCAAACATTTACTGGTGGTGTTGAATCAGCAAAAGACCCTATGGCAGACCCTAACATGCAACTCTTTATATCTTTAATGGGATAAAAAAAAAGGGAGACCCGAAAGTCTCCCCTGCCTTTTTTACGTGGGTTTAAGGGGAAATCCCCTCCCTAATTATTCGGGGATACCAATGGTAAAGGCGGACATCTTTTAATCCTCTGCCGCGAGTTTCGCGAAGTAGGATAATGTATCATCATCTCCCTCAGATGCCATCGCTACCTGCGGTTGAGGAGCAGACGGAATCACTTGAGGTTCAACTGACTTAGACCCTACGGTCTCAGCAGTTTGTTGTAATGATTCATTCTTCATAGTAGAACCTGAACCAGTCGCCTGACCTAACACAACTTCAAGTCGTGCTTTTAAATCATTGTAAGACTTGTATGATGATGGGTCAGTAAACTCACTCATGTCATGCATAGTATTATAGGTTGCTTCTAGTTTAGTTTCATCACCTTCTAATAGAGGTGTAGGTGACTTGAACTCAGACTTGTCATAGTTACGATATCCCGCAACATTACGTATCTTAAGTTGGAAGTCAGCACCACTCCAGAAATCGAATGGATTTACAGGAGTTTCATCAGGATACTCAGGTTGCATCTTATCCATAATCTTATCAAAAATTTTCTTACCAAAGTCGTAAAGGAATACTTTACCGTTGTTGGAAGGATTAGATGGGTCACTTAGTACCATAATGTTAGTTACATAATGTAGTCGTCTCTTTTGAGAACGAGCAGTTTCTTTGTCTGCCTCTATACCAGAGTTCCAAAGACGTGAGTTATATTCACTCACAGGGTCTGCTTCACCGCCCAATGTAGTACGTGATTTCTCTACATACCATTGACCAGTATTACCCTTAAAGAAATGGTCAAAGTATCTTACCCAAGGTAACTCTTGACCTTCCCCTGCAGGAAGAAATCTTACAACAGCATAACCATTGCCAGACTCATCGACTGTCGGTTTCCAGAACCGTAAGTCTTCATATTTGTTTGTGGATTTTTTTGTATTAGACATTTCGGCAGCAGCATTAGCGAGAGCAGAAACATCAGTACGATTAGATTTTAAATTAGCAAAAGACATATATATTTTTCCTTGTATGTTTTGTGTGTTTTGTATTATTTGTATTATAGTATATTGCGACTAATAAGTCAAGTATATTTATAACATTTTTTTCTCCTATGTTGACGGAAGTCTATGAGACTTTTCAAGGAAGTTTAGATTCATTGCTTCTGATTCTATTCTATCCTTTATAGACGATGAAAGATATTTCTTCACATCATCAACCTCAATTGTATTTTCGTCACAAAGATACACTACGGCATCCATGTAAGACATAGACATTTTTCTTACGGTATCTTCTACCATCTTACTAAATCTCTTTTTACTTAGGAAGTTACTTTCTTCCTTCTCATCAGTAGGACTATCTGCCCCACCTTGTACGAAATCAACTTTCAACTTCTTCTCCTTCTTCTTCATCGAAACCTGTACCATTCCAGACACCGCCATCGTCATACCAATAACCTTTTATTCGTTTGACTTCACCGTTGTCGTGATAACCTTTTTTAGTTACTAACCATTTTATTTTATGTTGCTTATTTGAACCATAGAACATATCTAACCATAGACCTGTTCTTAGGTATGTTTTCATATTAGCAATATAAACCTGAAGGGATGTATACTCGTTTCTTTCTTTCCATTTATGCGAGTCTTTCTTTAAACGCATTTCCTTAGTCTTGATTTCTATTTCACAATCCTTTATCCACTTCTTTACTTTCTTCCAATGTAAACCATGGTCTTCAGGTAAATGTCGAATATCCTCATGAATAGAAAGACTGCCATCATGCCCACGAGCGAGTCGTGCTTTCGCAAGACGTTCACTCGCAGCAAGACGTTGCTCCTCAGTGAGTTTACGTTTCTTCTTTGCCATATTATGCGGTGGCGCCATTGAAGGTTAGTAAACTATCAATACGGAAACTTCTCCAGTCACTTAGGTCAGTATCAAATACTCGTACCGCAGTTTGGTTCTTCTGAAGTTTTTCGTTCGCGTCAGTCTTAGGCATCTTATCTTCGGGTATCAAATCCGAGTTAAGAGTTGCAGTCATATCGCGGACGCCACCATCCTTCACTTTTGTAAAGGATAACTTTACTACACCCTCTCGGAGTGTATTTACTATTTCATCATATGTCATATTAATTCCAGTCATTTTCGTATGCTCTTGTATTACGGCAGACGTCACCAACGAGTTGGTCTGCATATTTACGGTCACTTCCCCATGAAATGCCTCTACGGAAGTCTTTGTCGTAGTTGCCTGAGAACATATCCTCAACAACCTTTTTATTTTCACGACGTCTTTTCTTTTCATTTGTGTAATAACTCATATTAACCTTTCTTTGTTTTATAGTTACTTTTATACTATACTATACTTTAACCAATAAGTCAAGCACTAATATACCAAGACGAAATATTTCTTTTCGTCCATCTAGCGAAATCTTTCTTTTCATTAATATAGTAAACGCGATATGCCTCAATAGGGTCTTTACGTTTACAATAATCGGGCATACATTGTTTAAACTCAGTTACTTCACCCTGTAAAAGATTACGAGGTGTTCGAGATAATGTATTGCGTAACTTACTGTCAGTCATATGTACCTTACCATACCTATGAGTGTACTCATCACACAACGCAACGAAGTGTGTATACAACCATTCATAGTTTGACGAGGTTTCTCTTGTCCAAATAGTAGAGGGATGATTGACGTGACATGCTTTGTAAAGTTTTGTTTCCATTTCTGAGTCAGGGTGTAACCAACGTTTGATATTACGATTAGACTTTGTCTTACCCTTATACTCTTTACCATCTACGACACGATGCGCGGTTGATAGTAACTGAGCAGTCTCAATTACCATCTTAACTACGTGCTTGTCACACATCTGTTCGGCACAAATCTTTGGGTCAGTATCTACGTGAAATATATTCATACCTTCTTACCTGTGTAAATCATTTTTAGATTTTTCTATTCCTCGCCAATAGTTCCTGTGAAGTTGTTCAACTACACTGTTCCAATATCCGCGACCCCAAGAACCCCCTTCACATCGATACGATGCTTCATAGGCATTCTTGATTCTTTCCATATATAGTTCTCTACTCATTTCGCTTGCCTTTGTCTATGTCTCAACAACATCATATGGGTATAAGACTTCTGCCATTGTTCAAAGGTTTTTGGTTTCCTTGCGTCTCCATACTTAAGACCTTGTTCTTTGAAACATCTCTTCAGTTCTTTCTTATGGTCTGCACCTAGAAAGGTTCCTACCAAAGCAAGGACTGTTTTACGGAATGACCGACCATGATGCATATGACCAAGGCAATGCGCAAGTTCATGAAGTAGAGTATACTTACAAAGACCACTCTTATAAAGAGTAACCCTATGACCATCTGTATGTCCACCAAGTCTTTTTGACTCTCTTTGTGCCGCAAGTATGATAGGTTTTCTAGTTCCTACATTTTCAGTTTGCCAACTCCTAAAGTTTTCTTCCCAAAGTTTATTCCAAGTCTTAGACTTGTATATTCTTTTAGCAAACTTCTCTGCTTCTTCAATAGATTCGAACATATCTTTACCACCCATGTTTCTGGTGTATGCCCATTCAGCACGATAAGTCTTTCTTTTTTCAGTATCACGTGTTCTTCTTGCACCACGGTTTTGTCTTAGATGAAACTCACCAAGATAATTTCGATATTTTAGTTTTAGTGACATAGTTTTTCCTTTCCTATAATATTACTATAGCATACAGAAACCAAAAAGTCAAGCACTTATTTTCAAAATAAGTAACTTTTTTTAACTTTTTTATCCGTAGACTATTCCCTTCTGTAGGTATGTTGGACAATCATCCAACCATTCTGCCCAATCGCACTCGTCCACGAGGTACTCGGCACGAATACATTCCCAATAATCTTTACCGTCTGGCAAGTTCATCTTGTTATAGAAACGAGAGTAGTCTTGAGACTGCGCCTCTTCAATAGAGACATCGAACACAAAGATGTTGCCACCTTTACATTTATTCTCTATTACGATTTGTGTTTCATATACTAGTTTCATAATCTTATCCCTTTCTAAAATCTACCTTACCGAACGAACCGAATAAATCGTCACATCCTTCTTGAGTACCTGTTCCGTCACAGGTCATACAGTCATCATCTGACTCTACTCCGTTGAACCACTCGGTTCCACTTCCATCACATCTTTCACATAAATTATTCATAATATTTCCTTTCTTATTATATCTTACAGTA
>Ga0181387_1000073_pt1 | contig 20491 bp, 21 predicted proteins | sample 10SPOviralmetaG_FD_130119 | JGI IMG/M metagenome (GOLD analysis project Ga0181387, IMG submission 130119) | Marine viral communities from the oligotrophic San Pedro Time Series (SPOT) site, San Pedro Channel, CA, USA - 10 SPOT_SRF_2010-04-27 | ecosystem: Environmental > Aquatic > Marine > Strait...
CAAGCACGGTTAGATCTATAGAGAAAATAATTGCTATTAAACATGAAGATCTTAAACTAAGTGATCTAGATTTCAATTAGAATCATCAGAAAATGATAATATTTGGAGTATAAATGTAAATAAATCTATTATTACATTAAAATAATAAAATAATTCTAAATTGCTTTATTATTTTAATTACATCACGCTATACATTATACATTATACATTATACACTACACGTTACATTTACCACATACCAAAGCGAGACGTGCGCTTCTTACGGAGGCGGTATGCACGGCGGGCCGCGATAGCAGTCTTGGTCATCTTGAGCTTCCGGCGCTTGCGACGACGGAGCTTCTTGACGGCACGGCGAACGCGGCGCTTCTTTGGCGAGAGAAGGTGGCCACGACGCTTGAGAACCTTCGCCTCGATGTAGTGACGACCAGACTTGGTACGATAGTAGAGACCACCGTTGGTACCACGGTGGAGCTTGCGCTTGCGACCGCGGACAGTTACGAACGCGCGCGATTTTGGTAGCGACTTAACGTAGTGACCGCGCTTTGGGCGACGGCCAGGTGACTTCTTGGCCTTGCGTGCACGACGCTTCTTACCGAAGAACAAACTAAGCATATCAGGCATATTTATTTTAATATAAACAAAAGAAAAAAAATAAAATTAAATTCAAAAAATTAAAATAAAATTTTAATAAATTTTGAAATAACATTTTCTTTAAAATTGTGCAAATTTAGAAAATCCATTAGTATTTTTTTGTCTACATTAATTTTTTCAAATTTATTTGGGACCTTGTAATCAAATTCTTTGAAAATTTTTCTAGAAATGTTGTAATTAAAATTCGACGCTTCTTTGTTTAAGGCTTTAAGAATTTCTTCGATTGAGCCGTGCTTTTTGATTAAATTAAATGCTGTAATTGGACCTATCTGTGGTATAGGATCGGTGTAGTCGCAACCGGAAAGAATACAAAAATCAACAAAAGAATCATGGGACATTTCAAAACGCTGCAAAATTACATCTGTATTTATCTCTGTTATATTTTTATTGATGGATGTTTTTAGAATTATAGGACATCCAAATGTACTAGCATCTGTATCATCGGTTACCGTATAATCTACAAGACCATTTTTCTGTAAAAATGCACAATATTTTTCGGCATCCTCTGGGGCTGTGCAATAAGGAATCCCAGATTTTTCAAGAAGTTCTTTGCTTTCTTCGACATGTGATTTTTTAATTACAATTAATTGAGACAATAGTTTTTCTATCTCTTCTTGGATAGTTTTATTTTCTTCTTCGGTTTCTGGTTCTTTTGCTCGAAGCTCTTCCAGCCTAAGATACATTTTTTCCTTTGTAGCTTGGCGTTTGACAAGTGTTACTCTTTTTGCCTCTGGCGGGGTTCCGTCAAATACGAAAATAGGGAGTATACCATTCATAAGATAAAACTTAATTCTATTTGCGATTCCTATGAGATGAGAGTTTTCAACCCTCGATGCATATTTAAATTTATAAAGAAGAATACTGCAGTCTATAGCAACTTTTGAATTTCTGTACTTTGAGATGTCACAAGTCTGGATGGCATCTGGTGCCCACTTTTTAATAACGGTATTTAGTCCGCGGATACCCATTTTATTAATGTAGTATATTCTATTCTTTTAAGTAATATCTTTTTTTGTAAAATATCAACGTATCTTTATTCTCTAAATGCATACTCAAGTAGAATATTTTCTTCTTCTGGTTCATCAGATGTTAAATCAAGGGTTCTTTTTTGTTTTGGAAACTTTGGATGTAATTTAATATCATTATTTCTATAGTATTCTACTTCTTTCCAAAACTCTTGTAATATTGGTATATTTTTATCCAACCACTTTTGATCTCTGTATACTCTTACTATATTCATTGTATCCGGTGGGAGATATTCTATAAAATCTGCTACCCTAAGATCGCAAATAAAAAGATTAAGCTGAACTTGTGGTAAATAATACTCCGGAATCTTACCAAACTTAATTTTTCTTCTATATGGACACTTTACTTCTAAAAGAACCGGATCTGCTTCATTATTTGTTTTAGAGATAGCTATTCCATCGGGAGACCCAGCCATCCAATAATAATCTTTATTATGATACACATCTTCGTGTGCTATAAGGCCGAAATTATAATTTACTTGTCCTGTAAGTTCGCAGTATTTATCTATGGCTTCGTCTTCGTATTTTTGTCCATGTCTTGTAGCAACATTTCCAACAAAAGGCTTTGGATCAAAACCACATTTCTTAAAAAGAACTTCGCGTGGTTTTTGGTACGGATTAAGACCTAAAACAGTACCCGCGTCAGAACTAGTAAGTTTATTTTCACGTTGTTTAAACCACATATCAGACCTTTGTTCATATTGAGGAATTTCTAACAATTTATTAATTTTATGCATTTAAGTTTACTTTTATATATAAAGTAACTTTAAATTAAAATGCATAAAGATATTTTTATATCTCATACTTGGCAAAAAGACAAAAAGGACCGAAATAATCATACGAGATGTATGACCTTATGTAATATATTAAAAGAACAGGGTTATTCAGTATGGTTTGATCATTATGATATGGGAAGAGATGTAGATAATTCTATAACTCAAGCTATAGACAATTGTAAAGTTTTTATAGTTTGTCTCACGACTGCGTATTGTTTAAAAATAAATAATGCAGTTAAATCAAATAAAATAAATGACAACTGTTTTAAAGAATGGAACTACGCTGTTTACAGAAATAAGATAATAATACCGGTAATAATGGAGGAAGATATGTTAAATAATTACACACAAAACGACGGAATAATTAATATGTACTTAAATTCATTGATTTATTTTGACATGACAACTGACAATTATGAAGTAAATGATTTCAAACTATTATGTAAAAATCTAAGAAAACAAGGAGTTTATACAAATTTAGAAAAAGAGATACTAAACATACGCGATACATTATCATTTAATAGCTTTTTAGAATACATTAGCGAAAACTTCAATAAACAAAAATTTAAAAAAATAAAACAAACAATGAAAATAAAAACAGGGAATATTATATACATATAAATGGAATGTCCAATTTGTTTTAACTTAATCGAAAAAAGTTGTGTAGGATCTTGTATGCATCATTATTGCTATAAATGTATGATTAAATGGTTATCATTTAATACATTTTGTCCAATTTGTAAAAAACAAGTATTAGAAATAAAATTAGATAAAGAGTTTGATAGTATAAATAATCCATTAGAGTCTATAAATTTAGAAGAAATAACAAAAAAAGTAATAATAAAGTTTGACGACAATGTTCCACCTGGTATACCAATAAGTAATAATTCTGGTCCAGGTATCAAAGTTAAAGATCTTAAGAAAATTGACAGGTGTTATTTAAGCGGACTTAGAAAAGATGATATAATTTTATTTATGAATTCTGTACCTTGTAATAAACACGAACGCTGTATTAAAATAATTGAAGAGTCTTATAAAACTAATACGGAATTAATATGCGAACTATTAATAATTAAAAAATAATTTATAATTTAAATGGACGATCCGGATATCTTATACATCATTATCAAAAATAGAACTTTGCATGACAATGTAAACTTTTGCAATGTAAATAAAATGTTTTATGAAATAACTAAACTTATTAGTTTTGAACAAATTAGTAAGTTATTTTATTTCAACAGAATGAAGAAAAGAACATTGTTTCCAAAGAAAAAAAAGATGAGACACAATTATTACACACTGAAAAATATGTATATAAATAAAGAAGAACAACCCATTTTATTTTTTTAATTTTTTAACAGTTACGCTTGGGGTATTCTTTTTCTTCAATTTCTTTTGATCGTATTCTTCTACTGTTTTGGCTTTCTTTTCGTCGTAATTTTTTTGACAATACTTCCAAAGCTCTTTTGATCCTATTTTAAAATTTCTATTTGGTTTTGCTCTGTACCAGAATACACAGTCTTGTATGTTATTACTTTTTGATGTATTATCAAGAACTAAACAGTCGTAACCTTCTGTGCAACTATTTAGTACATCTTGGAAAACGCTTAAGTGTGGAAAAATACCAAAGAAATTCTTATAAATTTTCTCTTGATTTTGAATTATATTTTCTCTAAGTATAAAAACGTAGTCTATATTTGCTCTTAAATCTGGCGGCAAATCCATACAATATTGCATAGTAAGCATAAAAGTTATACGCCAATGTCTACCATTCATAAATATGCCCCGTATATTAGTATCTCTTATCATTCTTTTATCATACATACAGTCATCTAAGAGCACAAAAACGTCCCCGTCTGTATTCTTTGTGTTTCCATTTATTATCTTTTTTTGACGAGTTATAACTTGTTGAATAATTTCTGGTTTATATTCAGAATGTATTAATATATCTGGTATAAAACTTGAATAGTATGCATTACCGTCTTCGGTGGCAGATATTGCCACTCCTGCACCGATTCGTCTAAGATAATATAATATATCTGCAACTAATGTACTTTTACCTGTTCCTCTTTTTCCAATAAAAACGCACGTGGCAGGTCCAGAACCAGACTTGCGTCTCTCTTCAATTTTTTTTGGATTGAATTTTGATAACGATATTGACATATTATATTACTGTATAATTATTTTAAAAAACGAATTAGTCCCAATAATTTGTTGTTAATATTTCATCTGGTTCGATAGTTACATATGAATATAACAAGCTGGCAATTATTCCAGAAACTATAGATACAGTTATATTAAATGTAAAATTATCATCTTTTTCTTTATCAATGTAATTCAAAAGCATAAAAACAGCCAATGTAATTAGTAAAATTATAACTAATGTTGTAAGATCTAATGTGTAAAAATCTAGTGATGTCATTTATTATAAATGGATATAATTTAAAATAACAATTACAAACTTAAAAAAATACATTATATTAAATTAAAATGGGAGTTACAATCAAAGATCTTTCTAGTTATAATTCTATTAACAGTATTAATTTTGGAGAAAAAGTATTATTTTTTAAATTTGGAGCAGACTGGTGCATCCCTTGTATAGAACTTGATAAAGTTCTCGTGACCGTTCCAGAAAGTATGCTTTATCATATATCAATAGAAAATGAAGATTTTGAATCCTTTTTTATGGATAATAAGATTTATACATTGCCAGATACAATAATTAAATATAAAAATAATACTACGAGATTTCGGGGAATGAGAACCTTGGATCAAATTCTTAAAATGATTGAAAAATTAAAAGAAGAAGCTCCTTAATCTCAGTATCAAATTTTGCAAAAAAATAATTGGTTTAAAAATTTAGTTCATTTTATAATCAGTTATCATGGCGGAGAACTACAAGAAGTATTCGCAAATAGAACATGTTCTAGCAAGACCTGGTATGTACGTCGGTGATACGAAATGTACAACCAGTGACTGCTGGATATTAACTGATAATAAAGCTGAACTCAAGTCTTGTAAATGGAACCCAGGGATTTTTAAAATCTTCGACGAGATCTTGGTAAACGCAACAGACGAAGTTCAACGGAATAAGTCTGTTAAATGTATCAAGGTTAATATCGAAAATAATGAAATCTCTGTTTTTAATGACTCTGGAATCCCTATTGAAATTCACCCAGAGTACAAAGTTTATATTCCGGAGCTAATTTTCGCCAATCTTCTAACATCAAGTAACTATGACGACTCGCAAAAAAGAACCACAGGTGGTCTTAATGGTTTGGGAGCTAAGTTGACAGCTATCTTTTCTGAATACTTCACTGTTGAAACAGCAAAAGATGGCAAAAAGTACACTCAAACATTTGAGAACAACCTTAGCAAGATTAATAAACCTAAGATTTCTACTTGCAAAAGCGAGTACACAAAAATTACATTTAAGCCCGACTTTGAAAAGTTTGGAACATCGGGTATCACAGATGATACACTAGCGGTTTTAACCAAGCGTGTATTTGACATCTGTGCAATGACGAGTAAAGATGTCAGTGTTTACCTGAATGATAAAAAACTAACAATTAAGGACTTTTCTGAATACATTTCAGCTTACATAGGTCCTAAGAAAAACTGTCCGCGAGTTATTCAGGAGACTTCTCATTGGCACGTCGGTATTGCTCCTTCGGATACTGGTTTCCAATGTATATCATTTGTAAACGGAATCAGTACTTCTGACGGAGGCTCACATGTTGATCATGTAATCAATCCAATAATCAAAAAGGTAACAGAAATTATTCAAGAAAAACACAAAAATTTAACAATTAAGCAACAATACATCAAAGACAATCTTTTTGTATTCATAAATTGTCTCATTGAAAATGCTACTTATTCATCACAGACAAAGGAGAAGAACATTACCAAGATTTCAGATTTTGGTAGTAAATTTTCTGCATCTGACGATTTTATTACATCGGTTGCCAAGATGGGTATCATCGAGAATATTCTAGCTATCGCCGATGCCAAAGAAAAGAAGTCTCTTCAAAAAACAGACGGAAAGAAAACAAACCGAGTTATAATTCCAAAACTAGACGACGCAAATAAAGCCGGAACAAAAGACTCGAAGTTATGCACTATCATTTTTACAGAGGGAGACTCAGCAAAAGCTACAGCTATCTCTGGTCTTTCTGTGGTGGGTCGCGACACTTATGGAGTTTTTCCTCTCCGCGGTAAACTTCTAAACACAAGAACGGCAACTTATGCACAGTTGTCAAAAAATGAAGAAATTAATAACATTAAGAAGATTCTTGGTCTTCAGAGTGGCAAGAAATATTCTTCTGTCTCTGAACTAAGATATGGTAAAATTATGATTATGACCGACGCAGACACGGATGGATTTCACATCAAAAGTCTTATAGTGAATTTCATCGGAAATGGCTGGCCCGAACTTTTAAAGACGGATTTCATTTCATCTCTTGTAACACCTGTCATTAAGTTGTCAAAGAAATCTCAGATTGTCCCATTTTATAACGTGGATGATTACAAAAAATACAAAAGCGAAAACAATGTCTCAGGATTCAAAGTAAAATATTACAAGGGTCTTGGTACTAGCACATCCAGCGAGGCAAAAGAATATTTCAAAGACATGAAAACACTAAATTATAAATGTGAAACAAAAGAAGACGAAGAATATCTTAATCTAGCATTTACTAAAACAGAGGCAGATGCGAGAAAAAAGTGGATTCTGAGCAATATCAAGAGTCCAGAAACACTTGATTACAACATTAATAAGGTAAACATAAAAGACCTTATTAATAAAGAACTTGTACTTTTTTCAATTGCAGACAATGTAAGGTCTATTCCGAGTCTTGTAGATGGACTTAAGCCGTCTCAAAGAAAAATTGTATTTGCGTGTATCAAGAGAAATCTTCATCAGGAAATAAAAGTATCTCAGTTAGCAGGTTATGTTTCTGAAGTATCGAGCTATCACCACGGAGAATCAAGTCTTCAAGATACAATTGTAAATCTTGCACAAACATTCACGGGTTCTAATAATATGAATCTTCTAGAACCAGCTGGACAGTTTGGAACAAGACTTCAAGGTGGCAAAGACTCTTCTAGCCCGAGGTACATATTCACGCATCTATCGAAAAACTTTAAAGAATTGTTTAACAGTGATGACCTAGACTTGCTCGATTATCTGGACGACGATGGTCAATCAATTGAACCAAAGTTTTATGTTCCAACGCTACCGATTGTTCTAATAAATGGTGCTTGTGGCATTGGAACCGGCTTCTCAACCGATATTCCATGTTTCAACCCAGATGATATCAAAGACCGCCTACTAAGACTCGTAGAGGACGAAGATTCAGAAATTGCAGAATTAACACCGTGGTATAAAGGATTCACTGGAACTATCAAAAAAGTAGAAGAAAACAAATGGACTACACACGGTAATTACAATATCAAGGCAAATGTGATTACCGTTACAGAACTACCTGTCGGAACATGGACTGAAGACTACAAAACATTTCTTGATAAGCTAGAAACCGAAAACACTATTTATGGCTACAAGAATATGTCAACCGAAACGTCTGTAAATTTTGAAATTAAAATGCCCCTAGAGACTGTATACGAATGGAAAGACAATCGAGAGATTGAAAAGAAACTAAAACTAGTAAGTCATATATCCGCTAAGAACATGTATGTGTTTAACGAGAAGAATGAAATAGTTAAAATGGAATCACCGGAAGAGATAATTTATCATTTCTGGAGAATCAGGAACGAATACTATAATAAGCGCCAGGTTAATCTAGTAACTAAATCAAGCTACGAACTGAATGTTATTACAACAAAGATTGACTTTGTAAATGATGTAATCGAAGAACGAATTAAAGTGTTCCGTCAAAAGCTCGAATATATAAATAAACAACTAGAAGATAAAAAGTACTTGAAAGTAGAAAATACATATACGTACCTCACGGATATGAAAATACATACATTTAGCGAGGACACCATATCAAAACTTACAAAGAAACAAAAAGAGCTACAAGAGACTTTGGCAAAAATATCTGGTTACAAACTAAGAGATTTCTGGATGGATGATATCAACTAAACTCATAAACTCATAAATAAATATTATAGTCTCCTAGGAGACAAAAATTCATTTCATTTTAAAATAAAATATTTACATTAATTAAAATAAAATGAATTTTTTTATGGCTTTGATTGTTGCTGTATCAACATGGATGACCTTTTCGGTTCTTAATGAACTAGCTACAGCGAAGGACGGTAAGGGCTGTTGCCAGTCAAAGGATTGCGGCGAAGGCATGATAGCTTCTACTTTGTGGTGGATGAATCTAGCAGTAGCTCTAGTATTTACAATTTATGTATTAATGCAAATTTACGATGAATACGGCGGAGCGGTAAAGTCGCGCGCTTCTGTTCTCGTACGTAAGAACCCCGTTACAAAGGGTGTACAGATGGTTTTCGGCAATTAAGGTTGTGTAAAATTATTTTTAATTTCTAATAGCACGGGAGCGTGGTCGCTGGCCAATGGTAAACTTTCGTTATTTTCACCAATGCGTTTTAAACATTTACTGGCAATTTGATTAGAATTAAAGTTCTTAGTAAAGAAATAATCAAGTCGCCAACCTTTGTTTCTATTTCTGGTAGCAGCAATTCCATTTTCTTTGCGAGCTCTCGGGTCCCACCACGTGTAAACAATGTCATCGTCTTTTATAGCGTCTATGTATCCAATGTCGTGTAAATTTGTATAAAATTCAAGTTCATGTTTGTAATACCCAGGACCTTCGGCTACTAATGTTTTATCAAAATGTGTCGAAACTGCAACATTGAGATCTCCGCAAAATACAACCGGTCCGTTTATATTATTTAAATAATCAATCATAGCCTCCATAAAATAAATCTTGTTGTCAAAATTAGTACCACTGTTCGGCGCATAAACTGTAATACAAGTAAAAGATTCAAATGTAATTGTTATAACTCTACCTTCTGTGTCTTCATATCCTGGAAAAGTTGTAGAAATTTCTAGAACGTTCATATTTTCTCTGTAAAAAACAGCAGTCCCCGAATATCTATCTGCAGCTCTAGCCCCGTCCATTTTAGATTCGTTAAACATAGATTTATAACCCGGAATAGATATCTTTTTAGCATTTTCTAAACCGCATCTAGTTTCTTGTATGCATATTACATCGGGAGCGTAATCATCTATAAGCTTTTTCATAGGACTAGATTCTTGTAGACAAATTAATTCATTCTTCTTGAGTTTAGAACTAATCTGTTCGTTGAAAATTCGCGATCGAATACCGTTGACGTTCCATGTAATAATCTTCATGTTTAATTATAAATTAAATTATACATTATATACTTAATATTCATATTTTTTCGCAAATTTACTTTAGAAGCCTGTTTGTCTTGAAGAATAAATCAACTTCATTCTGAGACTGGGTAAATTTTAAAGGCCTTTGTTCAGGGGGGTTCCATAACTTAGTTATTAAGTTGTAAGCATTTTCCCATTTTTCTGATCCCTCTGTCAATATGCTTATGCAGTGACAGTGTTTAATTATTAGATCATTAAGATCTGTTATTAATTTTATTAGTTTAATGTAAGCAGGGAGAGGCAATTCATTTTCTTTTTTACAGATTCCAAGATTTATAAATAAATAATAAGCTAAAGAATTGTCTCTAATGTATAACCAAGTATTGTTAAAATATTTTAAAAATTCTTTAAATCCTTCTTCGTCGTATACTACATCTGCTATTAAATTAACGGTGAACATCTCTTTGTCTGGATTTAGAGTTATATTGTAACCCTCTCTTTCTAATATAATTATTTTGTCCATTGTTATTATTGTAATTATAATTTAAAAACTAAATTATTGCGCGCAAATATTACGTTTTTATATTATTATTAAGATATTTCATAAATTATGTAATTGTGAATACACTATTTGGTGATGACAGACATTCTACCAGAAGACATTCTACTAGAAGACATTTGGGACCAGATTTCAGATATGCTAGAAAAAGAAAATACTAAAAATAACGTTTTAGAAGAGTGTCACCATTTAAATATCATACGTGATCAAAAAGAGGGTGCCGAAATTTGCATAGATTGTGGTTTAGTTGTGAATAATAGAATTTGCGAATCTTGTGAATGGAATAATTATAAATCAGAAGACGGAGCATTTAGTACCAATTCTCAGAGAGCAGATCTTTATGTATCAGATAACCCATACGAAAAGGGAGGAAGTGTTCCAGGTTTTTATAAAAACAGTTTTATGATGAGAATGCATTTACAGCAAACGTTTAGTCATAAGCAGAAAACATTCTGGAAAATATCAGAAAAATTCAATCATTACATATCTGTAATAGGTATTCACCAAAGTGTGTTACCAACGGCTAAAGGCATGTGGCATGTTTGCATGGAATCTGGAAAACTTACGAGAGCTTCTGTAAGAAATGGACTTATTTCTGCATGCTTATATTATGCTTGCATTCATAATAATCTTCCAGTAGATCGCCAAAAAGTTATAGACAACACAGAAGGAAATCAGAAAGGATTTCTAAAAGGTGAGAAAATTTATCTGGAGATAATGGAAACTCATGGGGTTTATAACTATCTAGGAAAGCAGAAAATAGACATTAAAGAAAACGACACTTTTGTAAAGTTTTGTAGCACCCTTGAATTACCTTTTAAAACTGTACACACATGCAACGAAATATACACCGATTGTTTAGATAAATTAGACTCGGTTACACCAAAGTCTATAACAGCTGGGATATTATTCTTTGTGGTAAAACATAAATTAAAGCTAAAACAACCTTCAAAAGCAAAGATATCTCAAGTTGTAAATGTTTGCATACCGACTATAAATAAAGTGGTTTCAATTCTAGAAACAATATATTTAGACTAATTAATATGTTTCTTATTACCGCTATTTTAAGTTTTATGGTACCGCTGCCAAATAATAACGTGTATAGACCGGATATATCAATCAGGTCTAAACTATACTTAGACACCAATTTAATACACTCATTAGAACCTCCCTCGGGGGGGTCATTAAAACTTTTAACCCATTTAAACGCAGCAAGCTGGTCTTACAACTGGTTAACGTACATATCAGCAAGCGATACGCCGGAGTTTGATGAACACTACTATATGGACTACTTTAATATGAGAGGACTCTCTAATATTTACACAGACACTGATTTTTTTTATTTAGGATATTACCCGGATGAAATGAGATGTAACGAGGGACCCATGTACATCGCTTTATTTGAATTATTACATTCTAAAAGAGTATTTAATTGTAAGATAATTATAGAGAATCCACATTATATTCATTATAATTCTACGTTAAAAGAGTTTAAACAAGAAGTAAAGCATTTAACGGACGCGGCATTTGTATTTTTTAAATATACAGACCTTAATACCCCAGGTCAACTAAGGTACTATTTAGATTGGAATTATGAAATTAATTAAAATATATTATATTTATTAAATGGTAGTTATAGATTTATACAAATCCTTTATTAATAGATTTGCTGGTTATAATATACTACAGGTCTTTCCAGATGACCAAGGATGGGATTTGGAGTCACAAAGAGCAGTGCCTTCAAAAAAACAGGTATTTTATGGACTTCTAAGAATAATATTAGGCTGCGACGCGGCACACGATTTTATGGCAACTCGCGGTAGAGATCTAGATGACGATGAAAAGAAATTATTTATAGAAGGTACGTCAGATGCAGTTACATTAGATTTAACACGGGTTATGCCAGGATTAGACAGACTATGCGAATCTTTAATAGATTATCCTAGATATAGAATATCAGGTGATAATACTTACTTTAATTCAGACACAATTGCTAAAGAAACAGTAAATAAAATATTAAAATATCTAGGACTAAATCTTGTACCACTTAATGAAATTGGTTATGGAGATTGCACAGGGGATTATGGTTTAACAAGAATGGTTAAAATAATAAATTTTGCTAATACAGGTACAACAACTATTCCAGGTATCGATTTTATTCTAAAGGTAGATGCAACACAAAATCCTATTGATATGATACCTATATACAGCAGTCTTTTATTGGAGGCAAGATTAAGAAACAGTAATTGTCCAAATACATACAATATCAAATTAGGAGAAGATATATCAAGTGTTTATGATGCAGCAAATGATGATAAATTACAAAAAACTCTAAAAGAAAATAATTTTTTACTTTCAACTATAAACAATACAACTTTTGATGTAAAATGTGATATTTATGATGTAGTAAAATGTTCCTTGAACTTAGTACCCGGTACTTCAGCTGTTGTAAGTTTAAATGTATTCAAATATTTTACACAGGATATTAATGTACCTGTGACAAATGAAAAAGTAGGTAGTGTCGCTAAAAATAGCGTTAAAGGCCTTGTTAATCAAATGAAAGCAGCGTCATCCTCGGCGGATGATAATACTAAAAAAGAAATAATATATAAATATTCTATTGCTAAGACATTGGGAGATTTTTTACAAATAATAAGTTACTTAAATATACCTACAAATCAAAAAATATTTATATCCGCAGACATTTTAAGCACTAAGATATGCTCTCTGTTCAGTAAAGCTTCGTTTATAGAAAATATAGGTACAAAAGAAAATTTAATAACAGGTATGGGAGTATATATGACTAAAGACGAGGCTGATAGACAATCCGTTGCTGGTCAGTTATTAATAATGGCCGGTCAAAGAAAACGAGGAAGAAATGATTTTGGTAAAAAATCTAATAAAGTAAATAGTATGTCTAATGAAGAACTTAAAAGAAAATTACAATCAGTTGGTATAAATGTAACAAAATTAAGCTCTAAAGGAAAAAGACTAAATTTGACACGTAAAGAAATGGAAAAGAAAGCAAAATTGTTCAGGAATCTACAACTTCGTGCAAAGAAAATTGGCATTAAACTTATGTATAAATCTAGAAGACGGGGATACGTTTACAAAAGTTATACTCGGTTAATGAATGAATTAGAAAGGATAAAGACTAAATACATTTCTAAATTCGGATGACCCTCGAGGGAAGAAGAGTCTCGTTTCGGATGAGGCTCTCGCAAAAGAATGTAAAATCTTAAGTTAATATTCGAGATGACGAAATCTAATTAAATTACAATTTAGATTTCTGAGAAAAAGAATATGCGAGAATTAGATATTGTTTGGATAATATATAGTTTTGTAAGCCATTGGTATATCTATTTTTTCAATCGGATACACAAGACTTCTAGCTATAACACTTCCGTCTTCGTATTTATCGTTTTTAATTTTATAAAAGTCCTTGATCTCCCTGCTTATCTGAACAACCATATGTCTATGTAAACCCGGGTGTTGCTTAGAGTACGTGTACGGAATGTCCCCACTCGGCAAAACGGGAACGATCTGATCTCTTAGAATTACGTCTATATTTTTCTGAGGATCTCTTGGATCGTTCAAAAGCGGGGCGTCTGAGTAAGTATGCCTCCAACTGAGATACAATCTAATATTAGTTTTCTTAATCTTTTGACTAAATATTTCGTGAATTATATTTTGATTGAATATAATAATATTCTTAGGTTTAACTGCTATTTTAACTTTAGTATCTTTATATTTTCCTTCTATTTTCTCAAATCCTCCGTTACCTTTACAAAGATGAGTACCTGGGACGCAAGAAAAATATTGAGTTTCTTCTGAATCTAAATTAATCCATCCTCCGTAAATATTATCTTCTGTGTCTTGAATAGAACACGTATCGCGATGGAATGTTTCTCCGCCCAATGTTGTTCCTTCTCTTCTTATAGCCAAACGATCGAACAACATTTCTAATTTTCTATCTGGGTCTAAATTTTTAAAGAAACTTCTGAGTTTATTAAAGATAATATATCTAAGAGCATATATTTCTTCACTGTGAAAACTCGCCGGATTTCCGAATGCCCCAAATGCTCCGAGAACATACCCATACCGCGGATTTTTAGTTTTGAAATCTCTAATCTGAATCTGTTCTATTCTTTTGAGCCAATCTGTATTCAAAAATTCTGCCTGTTTCTCGGGTAAACGAAGTTCTATAACTGTAAAACCATTTGTTGAAAGTTCCTTGCCTTTATCAATTAAATAAGAGTTTTCTATATTCATTGCCTTGATTATACAATTAATTATTTTTTTTTGTTAGACATCGTTATATATAACAATATTTTATTAATAAATCTTAAAAAAAATATTTATTAATAATAAATGGAACAAAGCAAAGGAATGTCATTTCCCGAGGTAAGCGGACCGGTGCTTAGTTTATATATATTAACATTTGTGGCCGCTTTGATAATGTTACCAACAGCGTTTGCTAATTGGTATAGCAAGTGTTTCAAAATAAGTATGTTGTATGGCTTTGCTATAGTATTTTCGTCTTTCATAGTTAGTTTAATATCGTCAATTTTCCCAGAAGATATTAGTAACGCTCTTAATCACCTAAACTTGATTGTAATTTGTTTTGTAACTGTATATGGAGTCTTTTTACAACTTACCGGTAAATGCGACTTTGGAATTTAATCTATAAGAATGGTAAATTTTTTAAAAATAAATGTATTTTCATAATAATATAAACATGGATTGTTTGCAATATTATTATGAAAATACAGAAGATGCTGAAAAGTATGCGATTAGTTGTGATAATAAGACATTCGAAAACTTAGATGATGTAGAAAAGTTCAATAATAAAGAACTTTTAGAATTTGTAGCACGGGAATACTCTAGCGAAGCTTTTCCAGAAAATTCTCCTTTCGAGTTCAAAGACGATTACATACAATTGTCGAATAATGAAATATGTAAAGCTGTAGAAATGTCTCTTGCTCCTCAGCAAAAATTTATGGGGCAGATTATGGGGCCAAGTTCTAATTTTAATAATATGCTTATCTTTCATGGTCTTGGCTCCGGTAAGTCTTGCACGTCTATAGTAGTTGGAGAAGCTTTGAAAAATGCAAGCAACCAAAGACTTTTATTTGTTGTACCAGCGCCTCTTGTAGATCAATACTATGAAGAAATAGCAGGAGAAATTAGAAATGGTAAATTCTTCTCTTGTCCTTCGTTTTGTTTAGTACGCAATGGAGGTAAAGTAGAAAGAGATTTTTATGTATCACAGGCTCAGAATTCTATACTTATTGCTAGATTAAGACAATACGAAACAGAACAAGGAAATTTAAATATTATTCAAGAAAGAATTGATTCCGGGGACAACACGGCTGCTACAGCAAAATTATTTAGAGATCAAGAAAATAAATTGAAAGTACTTAAAAGAGCACTTGACAACTATCAAAAAGATCTTCGTGGTAAAATAATTAGAACATTTGAAATAGTAACACATCAAACATTCATAGAATCTATTTACAAAACTGGAAAAGATGGACAATTATTAAAGGGTTCTAGACTTTTAGAAGATACCGCATTATTTCATGAAAACGGTCTTCTTATAATTGACGAAATTCAAAGACTTGTGAGTGAAGGAGGTATATTCTATAAAAAGTTATACAACGCAATAAAGTATTACTTTCATCCAAAGTTAAGAATAGCGGTTATGTCCGCTACTCCTATTTACGACAATCCTTATGAGCTTGCTCTTACAATAAACTTACTTAGACCAAGAGTACCATTTCCTATAAATAAATCAGACTTTTATAAGTTCTTCGTTGGACAATACAACGGAGATGATTGTGTACAAACAAGCGGTAATAAGACGTGGATATCAGAGGACTCTTGTATAATTAATAAAGACCTCATTAGATACATTTGCTCTGGATATGTTTCATATTTCAAAGGAGGTAATCCAAATGCGTATCCATATAAAAGACTAATTACAATGGAACATACATTTTCAGCTCAGCACAAACTAGAATACATCGGTGCTCTTAAATCGGACGTTTCTAAAGATAAAAACTTTGGAAAGAAGGCGAATGGTCTTGGTGCTTATGAAAATGTACTTTTAGGTAACTATGAATCTGAATCAGAGGATAAAGTTTCTGGAATGTATGTTACTACACAACAATACTCAAATATATTTCTTCCAAAAATAGGAGAGGTTGTAAATAAGACATTAGCTGAGAAAAAACAGGCCTTACAGACATTTAAATCTAATTTAATAGGTATGAAATTTAAAACACCTACAGAGGTCATTAACTATGTAAAGCTATTTTCTGCTAAATTTGCATCTATAATTGAATTAACACTTAATAGTTCGGGACCTGTTTTTATATTTTCAAATTGGCTTACTTACGGCGTAGAACCTCTTGCTATAATATTAGAAGCGTGTGGACTTACACAGTTTGACAAGGAAGATCGTGGAAATGGTAGATACTTTATCTGGAGTTCAGAAACTAAAACTAAAGATCGTGATGGAACACTTATAAAGAAAGCTAGAAATACATTTAATTCTAATGCTAATTCAGATGGTAGCCAATTAAAGGTAATCTTAGGAACTAGATCTGTTATGGAAGGCGTGTCTTTTAAAAATGTAAAACAAGTACACATTACAGAACCATGGTGGAATGAGTCTAGAATAGAACAGATTTTAGCACGTGCTTCGCGTTATTGTAGCCATTCTAGCTTACCCGTAAATGATCAATACGTAGACATTTACAGACATTATAGCGTATTACCTACTACACCAGGTACGCGCGACGAGGATGTTGCAGCAGTTCTCGGAGAAATTGGAAATCCAGATTGGCAGGGACTTTCTACATATGGAATAGATCAAAAAATGCTTATGTCATCATTGAAGAAATATTCTATAAACAACGAACTAGAATTAGTTTTAAAAAGTTGTGCAATAGACTCTGAAATTAATAAAAATGGAAACATAATTCGTCTTGAAGAACACGTAATACCATCTGGGTCCGGTTTATATCAAATATTCTACAAAAATCCTTCTAATGGAAGAATGTACATTCGAGAAGGTATTCCAGAAAGTGTAACTTTTACACAAGTATACAATAGAGATTTTAGTTTTCCAAACAAAGATTTCCCTATAAAATTCACCGAGTCTAGCCAAGACGAAACTGGTAAATTAGTTCCATATTCAGACCCAGAAATACTAACCGAACCAATGATAAATATAGATCTTAATGTTAAAGAAAATATAGAACCTTGGAAATCGCCCGATACGTTTAAAAACTTAGAAATATCAACCGAAATCAAGGAATACATAACTAAGTTGTACCAAAATTATTCACTATTGCCTATACTTCGTAAAAATTATTTTAACGAAACTGGCAATGCAAAAATTAAATTTAGAGAAGACCCCGTTAAAAGAATGAAACTAATTAAATGTATAAAACAATTATCAGTACAAAATTTAGTGTCTAGCTCAGTTAAAAGAGAAATAGCACAGCAATTCAATAAAGAATCACAAAAGCAAAAAATAAACGCAAAGGTATTAGATTTAATTTATAGATATAATGTTTATCCCGAGTCTTACCTAGAAGAGCTACTTGAAATTGCAGTAAATAATCCAGAATCTATAAATCAAACATTAAAAACTGTCTCTGGTAAAGGTAATTAATTTATAAAAATAAAATGTAATTATAATTATAAAATGAGTGCAGAAACTTTAAAATTTTTTGAAGATAAAACAACTGAGGAAATCATTAACTGGATGTTAAGTAACTTATCGGAAGATCAAATAAGAAGTTGTCTAGATCAGTCTGGTATTCCTGATACATCTGTAATAAAAGGCAAAGAACCCATAGCCGCAGCAGCCGCGGGCTCAGGTCCAATTCAAACTGTAACTTTACCCGATGGTACACAAAAGCAATTGCAACCAGGAGAAGGTTCTTCTTCTGATCCTCTTCCAACTGGTGCTGTAAGACCTGCGCCGGAAAGACCAAAGAGAGACACTGGTAAGATTTTCTTAGATAAATATCGTAAAAAATGTAACGGAACTGGATACTTAATAAAGTCTGTTTCAAAGGATGGCGTAGAATACTACGAATTCAAGGAGATAGAAGATGACGACATGCCTGTTACACCAGGTGCTAACGTAGGAGACGTAGGCTGGGTTAAAAAGAATGTACCAATTTCACAATTCAAAGATTTCTGTACAGACGAAGATCGTGAAATTTTTGAGTTTTTAAAGGAAGAAAATACGGAAACTTTCTTAGGAGCTCCGGCCGAAGTTGTAGAAGTTGCTGCAGATTATCCGTCCAGTGGATTAGTATCTCCCTTGCCAATTATAGCGCCTCCGATTGATATCACGCCCGAACCAACGCCGGTTACAGCGGTTTTAGATGAGGTTCAGATAACCGAACCAATGTTAAAAGCTCTTAAAATTCAACAAGGATCATCACAGGTTATGAGTACAAGTTATCCAAATTTATATTCGCGCCGATTAACAATGTATCCAGTTTTTGTTTATGCATCCGACGGAGACTTAGTTTTACATTTAACTACAGTTGTGATAGACGGCAGACTATCATTTACAAAAGACTCAACTAATAAAAAATTGTTAAATAGTAAATTTAAGAAGATAACGACTGCAATACAGTCTGCAGTTGAAGCTGGTTTATATACACCAACAGATAATATACAAGAAGAATTAAATGAGGCTCTAAAAAGTATTTCGCAAGATATAACAATTAGAATAAGTAAAATCTACGATCCAATAAGACTCGAGGGTTATACTTATTTTGGTACTCTAGATGACGAGAAACCAGATTGGTTAAAAGAAGCTGGACAGATACTTCCAGATTCTCAGGGAAGTTTTGACGTAGTTGGATCTCAGGATCTTGACGAAGATATGTTACTTGTCCCGGAGTTAGAGGGACAGTCTAGTCCCGTAGAAAGATTTAATATGATGGACATCTCTGACACGTCAAATGTAGTTTCTAGTGTCCCGAAGAGCAAGAAAGTTTCTGATATGTCAATCCCAGAGATAGAAGAACGCATGAGAATTCAATTTGGTGAACAATATGTAAGAGATTATAAACCAGAAAAATATGTCAATTCTCTAGGAGTAACAAATGTAAGATATGTAAAACGTCCAGAATGTCCAGAATGTCCACCAGAAGATGAGCCAGTTATGGTTTCGCGGCCTATATTTTCAGAATTTCAAGGTAAACCATCTGTAAATTCAGGTCCCGGAAGATTCGGAGAAGCAGAACCTGATTCAGATGAAGATTTGCTATTTGATTAGTTACGTCTTTTAGATGGTCGCTTTTTGGATATACCGCTAGACTTAAATGATTTTGTAAGAGAAGCTATAGTTCCAGATACAGATAAATCATCTAGATCGCTAAATAATCTTTGCGCATTGTATTCGTCGGCCATTTTAATCATTTCGTTCTGTTTTTCTAATTGTAATAAAAGATCCATATTGTATTTATCATTGTAATGTGATATGAGTCTTTTAAAATTTTGTTTTAGTATAGGACCCCATGCTTCATTTATTTTATTTATGTGGCCGTGAAAAACTTCTTTGTTATGAATGTTTTCCTGTAAAATTTTTTTAAAAAAAGGAACTTCTGTTCTTATCTGTGTGTCAACACGGGGGACGTCAAAAATATTCTGTTCCATAGAAGCTATTATATTTCTTGCGACGGTATCCATGATACTTTGATATAATGTAATTATTTTTTTTTAAAGATATTTATTTTTAGTAATTATTGGGTTATTTCATTAAAATAAAATAATTTATTATAGTAAATGCCAGTGTTTACGCGCCGCCCGGTAGTTGTTAAACCTGAAAAGGTACCAGAGCCTGAAAAGGTACCAGAGCCTGAAAAGGTACCAGAGCCTGAAAAGGTACCTGAACCAGAGCCTGAAAAGGCACCTGAACCAGAACCTGAAAAGGCACCTGAACCAGAGCCTGAAAAGGCACCTGAACCAGAGCCTGAAAAGGCACCTGAACCAGAGCCTGAAAAGGTACCTGAACCAGAGCCTGAAAAGGCACCTGAACCAGAGCCTGAAAAGGCACCTGAACCAGAGCCTGAAAAGGCACCTGAACCAGAGCCTGAAAAGGCACCTGAACCAGAGC
>Ga0181387_1000074_pt1 | contig 20278 bp, 14 predicted proteins | sample 10SPOviralmetaG_FD_130119 | JGI IMG/M metagenome (GOLD analysis project Ga0181387, IMG submission 130119) | Marine viral communities from the oligotrophic San Pedro Time Series (SPOT) site, San Pedro Channel, CA, USA - 10 SPOT_SRF_2010-04-27 | ecosystem: Environmental > Aquatic > Marine > Strait...
CGCTCATCGAGCACTCCCACGCGGCGCTCGTGGCACGCCTCGAAGCCCTAGAAAATATGTAGGTAGGTAATAGATGAGCGAGAACGTTCAAACCTTCTCCGGAAAAGTGAACGTCGCCGACAATCTCCTCGTGGGCACCTCACACTTTTTCGTGGATCGACAAAATAACCGTGTCGGAATAGGAACTTCAACCCCCGATGCGTCCTCGATGCTCGACGTGACAGGGAACATCAAGTCCGGTGGAACCATCACGGCTACTGGTGGGTTCAGCGGGAACGGATCGGGGTTGAGCGGAGTGAACTCGGACAGCGGGAGCTGGGTGAACGGGAGTTCCTCGAACGTGCACCTCGCGGTGTCGACGGATAATGTGGGGATCGGGGTTTTGGATCCGAGCTCCAAGCTGGATGTTAATGGTGATATCAACATTGCGACGGGCTCGACTTTAAGAGTGGGAGGAACACCGGCAGTCTTCAGTAACTGGAGTGTAGATGGATCGGATATATATCGTTCATCCGGAAATGTGGGCATCGGGACGAACAACCCTCAGTTTAAGCTTCACATAGGACCTGTAGATGATAATCACTTATATTTAGCATCTTCGAACAACTTGTATGGCTGGATAATAGATACTGATGATGAAGGTAATGGTTCTGTCCCGTTCAGAATAACAAAAAGGTCGGGTGGTGTTGATACTGAAGTGTTGACTATCAAAAACCAAGATGGAAACGTGGGGGTGGGAACGTCGAATCCAACCAATAAACTTCACATTTCCGGAACCCAAAATCAATTAGTTCAGATCCAGAATACATCTGATACCGCACGACTCGTTTTAAATGGTAGTTCCGGAACCGGTGGTGATTTAATATTTAAACAAGCTGGTACAACGACGTGGGGAATTGCTTCGATCGGTGATAGTCTCCATTTCTTAGGAGATGATTCCACCTCACTTAAGCGAATGACTATAAATAATGACGGAATCGTGACCACTCCATTTAAACCCGCATTTTACGCATGGGATAATTCAACATCTAGGTCGGGAACGACACTCACGTTCAATTCAACAACGTATAACATCGGTTCACACTATAACACATCTACGTCTCGTTTTAGAACACCCGTAGCCGGAACGTATATTTTTGCCGCAGTTCTTGCACACGATTTCGCCAATACTTTTGGATCAGCATACTATTCATTCTATGTCGACGGATCGAATCGCCGTGATATTTTAGAGGGTATGCCTACACATGACGCCCATTATGAATCACACGGTGTATACATAGTTTACTTAAACGCTAACCAGTACGTAGATATACGAGCGCGTAGTAGTACTAATATTACATTTTATAACGGTAATCACGGACCGTATTATAGGAACTGTTTCCAAGGTGCATTATTAGGTTAAAAAGAATGTGGTACTATATAAAATGTCGAGTTGGTATTTTTGTCTTGAACCTGATACACTCGAAATTGTTGACCGTTTCGAGGGTACAGAAGAAGATGTTAAATCGAGATCTTCACAATTAGAATTTGTAAAACTTGATGCGGGTATAGACCCTAAAGTTGTAGATATTTCCAGAGACGATTCTGGAAATGTCATAGTACAACTAAACGAAGAAAAGAAAAATAAAATAAACGAAGATGTACAACAGTTTAATCTCATACAATTACGAATAAAACGAGATGCACGCTTACAAAAATCTGACTGGACCCAAACGAACGATATCGGTCTGGAAAACGAAGAGGAATGGCTCGCGTATCGACAGGCGCTCAGAGATTTACCTGTGAACTCCGAGGATCCAACCAATCCTGTATGGCCCGAGCAACCACAGGTCAAGATAGTCCAAGGGAAAAATACAAGGACCGAATTGAATGACACCAAAGCGGACCTCTCCGAGACCAAAAGCGTACTCGAAGCGGACCTCCAAACCACAAAAGAAGATCTCCAAAGCAAAGCCACGCTCGAGGACCTTCAAACCGTCAAAACGCAACTCCAGACCACCAATGAACAGAACCAGAAGCTCGAGGCGCGGATCGCATTTCTCGAAACCGCCTTAATTTCTCGGTAACTACTAAGATGAGCGACACGAACGTTCACAGGGTGGTCGGGAACCTCCTCGTGGGAACCTCACATTTCTTCGTCGATACGACTACGAACCAGGTGGGTGTGAACACCTCAACTCCGGGCGCCGCACTCGACGTCCAGGGGGGAGACGTCAAAGTGGGTTCGGGGATCACGCTCGCGTCCAGCACCGGAACCATCACGGCTACGGGGTTCAGCGGGAACGGATCGGGGTTGAGCGGAGTGAACTCTGACAGCGGGAGCTGGGTGAACGGGAGTTCCTCGAATATCCATTTGGCAGTGTCGACGGATAATGTGGGTATCGGTATAGACAATCCGGGTCACAAACTGGATGTTAATGGTGATATTAACATTGCGACGGGCTCAACTTTAAGAGTGGGAGGAACACCGGCAGTCTTCAGCAATTGGAGTGTAGATGGATCTGATATATATCGTTCATCCGGAAATGTGGGGATTGGGACGACGTCACCCAACAACTCACTCCATATATATAAAAACGCGAATGAACGGACGAGTGGTCTTTTCATAGAGAAGGCCGAAGGTGGAACAAACGCGGCTGCTTTATTCTTCGGTGTGAACAATATCAATGAAAACCCTGGAGTCGCGAAAGCTGCTATATTTTATGAACGCAATTTGGTGAACGGACGTGGTGATCTAAAGTTTTGTAACGACGCTTCTTCGGATGCGAACAACGTCAGCCCGGAAACCGCCGATACAAGGATGATTATTAAAAATAACGGAAACGTGGGAATTGGGACGGCGGATCCCGGTTCTATCTTAGATGTGCATGGTGCTAGCGGTGCATCTATCAAGAAGACCGCCCCAACCGCATCTACGGGAACGTATAACTTCATATTGAACGGACCGAGGCCGGGGACATCGAGTAGCGGGGCTACACACTTCATTAACGGGTCGACTCGAGGCGAAGACGGTGGAACTAATACGTACACGATACGCAACGATAGTGGGCAGTTACGACTCGGGAGCAGTTCGCATACGACCTTGTTCAATGGTAATCACCTTCGAATGGCTGAAAATGACAACAGTTTTTTTCATTTCGGTCCTAACGGTACGTGGTCCGGTGAACTATACGTGGGTGCGACGTCTGATAGAACCGGTAGTTCTGCATTAAAATCTCAGATTATAAGCACGAACGGAAACCTACATTTAGACGCCGGTAATACACGCGAACTTTTTTTGAATTATTACAGAGGTGCGGCGGTGAGAGTAAAAAATGTTCTAAGAATGGAAGGATGTGCCACTGAATGGACAACGTATAATAATTTACTGACGCACAGGTACACTACCAATACATACTCTTGGGGGAGATGGAACGGGCCTCACCATTTTGATCTGTATTCAAACACCAACTTCACCGCGTACAACGGGGGTGTGAATTCTGTACCGTTTTACATAAATTTCTATTCTCACGCACCCATTAGAACTGCTAATTACACCAATATAAGTAGTGACGATAGAATCAAAATAAACGAAAAATACATCGAAAACGCGACACAGACACTCTTAAAACTTAAACCACAGAATTACGATAAACTCGCGTGTTTGGAAAAGGATAGGGTAGAGGGAGAAGAAGTATGGTCAAAAAAGGAATCCGGTCTCATGACACAAGATGTATATTATGACGCCCCCGAATTGCGACACCTCGTCTTACTCCCACAAGACGCGGAAGTTCCGGATGAGAAACCTTACGTAGACAACGACCCACAGAAAGATCCCGATTATTCCATGTGGGGCAGTGAACCGGCAGGCCTGCAGTATCAGGGATTCATACCGTATCTCATCAAATCTAACCAGGAAATCTACCAAGAACTCCAAACCACAAAAGAAGATCTCCAAACCACAAAAGAAGATCTCCAAACCACACTGACCGAATTAGCCGAGACCAAAACCGACCTCGAAGAGAAGACCTATCAAATAATCTCCCTCGAGGCGCGCATGGCGGCACTGGAACAAAAAAATATAGGTACCAACTAACAATGAAAGACGCGAGGGTAACCCCCTCGACGCCGAGCGTCGTGGACGCGCTCGCCGTCGTACAAGAAGTTCGAACCGCTCAGGATCTTCGCGCAGTCAGGCCGGGTATGGTCGACGTGGTCCACGGCACCATCGACGTCACCACAGGAGTCGATGTATCAAATTTCCTCGTGCACCTCCATTCGCCGTGCACTCTTCTCAGAGAAGGTTGTGCGGTCACCTTTCGAGTAGGTGGAGAGGCTACCGTAAAAGAGATCGTCGACTCGCAAAACTTCACGGTCGATCGGTCCCTCGTGGACGGCGAGGATACACTCATCGGAGTTGGGGTCAGGGACTTTCACGTCGTCAGGGAAGATGTGTTGATGGACCTGTGCCTCTCGGCGATCCGCGAAGTTTCCGAACGAATCCTAGACGAAAGCGTCTTGAATAAGATAGATGCCAGGATGTCAACCATAGAAAAGTTTTTCGGGTCGGCGTTGGCACGTCTACGGAAGCTGGAAAATATGTAGGTAGTTAATAGATGAGCGACACGAACGTTCACAGGGTGGTCGGGAACCTCCTCGTGGGAACCTCGCATTTCTTCGTCGATACGACTACGAACCAGGTCGGAATCAACACGTCATCCCCGTCGGCATCGCTCGACGTGGCGACCGGGGACGTTAAGGTTGGGAGCGGGATCACGCTCGCGTCCAGCACCGGAACCGTCACGGCTACTGGTGGGTTCAGCGGGAACGGATCGGGTCTCACAGGTGTGAACTCTGACAGCGGGAGCTGGGTGAACGGGAGTTCCTCGAATATCCATTTGGCGGTGTCGACGGATAATGTGGGCATCGGGGTTTTGGATCCGAGCCACAAGCTGGATGTTGATGGTGATATCAACATTGCGACGGGCTCAACTTTAAGAGTGGGAGGAACACCGGCAGTCTTCAGCAATTGGAGTGTGCACACGAATGGATCTGATATATATCGTTCATCTGGAAATGTGGGCATCGGCACTACAGACCCAGTAACTCCATTCGAACTAGTCGTGGGAACCAGTGCAGCACCCCTCACAGCAGAAACGACCATCATGCAGCTCAATTCGACACTCGACGGGAGTTCCAGTGATCACAAGTGTTATTTTAAGTTTCAATACGTACCGGAATCAAATCCGGTCAGTTGGACAGATTGGTCTGGAAGAATACAATTCGTCACAGATTCAACGAACCAAGGGTACATAGAATTCAACCCACCCGGTGCAGAGTACGCTATTGCGTTTGGAAATACCGGTGGAGGTAGTGCAGCGGGTGAAATTATGCGCCTTCTTGGAACAGGAAATGTGGGGATTGGGACGACGAGTCCGGGTCATAAATTAGAAGTGAATGGAACCGTTAGAGCGTCTACTTACGTATCCACGCCATACCTCTATAGATCGAGTCACAATAGTGGATACATGGTTGGTTCGTATAATAGTGTCGGTGCCAACTCCACTATGGTGAATCCTATTTACACTATAGGATCAAATTATATGCCAACTGGAGACAATGCGATTGGTAATATGTACGGTATAGGCTATTCGCATGGGAACTTCACTTCACTACTCACAGGTGGATGGGGAATGTATGTCGCATCAGATGGTGACGTTCGCATAGGTTTAAATGCCCAACATGGGCATATTAAATGTACGGGTTATGTCGACGCAGGTACAGAAGTGTATGCCCAAAATTGGTTTCGCTCGAGAGGTAACTCTGGACATCATTGGGAAAGTACATCAAACGGTAATGGTTGGCATATTTACCCCAAGGACCGCCAGGATATGTATTTTCGAACCGGTCTGTTTAACGGTGGAATAGCTGGAACTGTTCATACTGCTACTGTACGTGGATACATACATTGGACTACAAGTAATGAAATAGGGTTTCTAAATAGTATTCGACATTGGAGTTTACGTATGGATGATGCCAAGAATTGTTCGGTTTATGGTAATAATTATTCATATGCCTATCATGGTCATAGTGATACTCGTATGAAAAAAAATATTGTACACGCAGATGATACAACTGCACTTAATTTAATTCGTGAAATAAAACCTAGAATATATGAATATATAGACACACCAAGACGAGGTACACATAGTGTCTATGGATTTATTGCACAAGAAATAAAAGAATTAATGCCAAAGGCTGTTAAAGTCCGTGAAGGAGAAATACCAAACATATATCAAAATGCAACTTTTGATAAAGAACAAATGATTATTACATTTGAAAATTTTGACACAGGTAACTTACATCAAACAAAAGACATAATATGCAGAGTTGATAATGGTGAAGTAGAAAAACATTTGAGTATAAAGTCTGTATTAAATTCTAAACAGCTCGAAATAGAAGATGATGATGAATTTAAAGCACTATTAGAAGAAAGTGAAATAGCCGATGAAATATTTGTTTGGGGACAAACAGTTGATGATTTCCACAGTATTGATAAAAATTACATTTTTACAGTTGCCACAGCAGCATTACAAGAGGTCGACCGCCAACTCCAAACCACAAAAGAAGATCTCCAAACCACCAAAACCGAACTGAAAGCGGACCTTCAAACCACACGAACCGAACTGGTCGAGGAACGCACCCTCCACGAGACGACTCGTACCCAGCTTCGGAACACGCAGACCGAACTGGACGTCGCCAAGATTAAGCTCCTCAACATAGAGGCGAGGATGCAAATAATCGAATCAAATATTTCTAAGGTAGTTGTATAAGAATGTCGGACATAAACATCCAGACATTCAGCGGCAAGGTCCAGGTGAATAACAACCTGAAAGTCGGTTCGGGTCAGCTTTTCGTGGACACTGCACAAAACCAGGTGGGTCTGAACACCACCAACCCCTTAGCGAACCTTCACGTAAATGGAAACACCTACGTCCATAGTGATTTTAGGGTCGGATCCGGGATCGTGATGGACCAGAAGGTGGCGACTTTCGGCGCGACGAAAACGTTCGTGGTCGAAGTGGTCGGGGGTGTTTTCCAGATAGACGGGGTGAGTCGCCCCGCGCTTACCTTCCACGAAAACCAGACGTATATTTTCGACCAATCACACGTGTCAAACAGCGGTCACCCGATCGCGTTCTCTGAAGCCGTCAACGGCGGTACACCGTATTCTACGGGCGTGACGAGTGTGGGAACGCCGGGACAGGCGGGTGCAAAGACGACCTTCAAGGTTTCTGTGGGTGCACCCTCGAACCTCTTTTATTACTGTGTCAATCACCCCACGACGATGGGAAGTTTGGCGGGTACGCCCTCGGTGGTTTCGACGGAAGCTGAAATCATCGTCTCGGGGCGACTTCTCGCGACGTCCATCCACGGCGACGGGTCGGCCCTCGTGAACATTCCATCATCGGCTATTAACGGGACGCTCAGTCAATGGACGGATGTGAACACGAACGAAATATATTACGATCTGGGAAACGTAGGTATAGGAAACCAAAACCCTAACTCCACACTCGATGTCACGGGTACGGGCGCTTTTTCGACGACTCTCACGGTGGGTGGTGATCTCACTGTCGGTACAGACAAATTTTTTGTTGACGTTTCCACGGGGCAGGTGGGTGTGGGCACGGCTACCCCGGCCGCGGGTAAGGCGCTGGATGTCATCGGCGATTTACGGGCGACGTACCTGTACGGTGACGGGTCGAATATCAACAATATTACCAGTAGTCAATGGGTTACGACGGGGAACGACATATATTACGATACGGGGAGTGTCAGGGTCGGATCTAACCAACCGCCGGCGTACACCCTCGATGTTCTCGGAGATATCAACTTCACGGGGGATATACGTAAGGGTGGGGTGGTACAAACCTTCGGTGGAGGTGGAAGTGGAAGTGGTGGGGGTGCGTGGACCGAAATCAGCGGGACCACTCAGATCCACTACAGCACTGGTAATGTGGGTATCGCTAATACCAACCCTCAACATACCCTAAGCGTGGGTTCGAATCTCTACGTGGAGGATGCCGGCTCGAACGTTCTGGTGATCGACGGGAACGTCGCGTGTAATCAAGTCACACTCGGCCAATTCGAGATCGTGCCTTCGTACGGCCTCAACGATGTGACGGCCGAATCTAACGTGACCACGGATACGGTGGAGTTAAATAACGTGACCACGGGTCTATCGACCGTCTCGAACGTCGCCGTAGGTGGAGAACTCGCGGTCACCGGGAACGTGGTGGTTTCGAAAGATCTCACGGTGACCGAGAACGTGGTGGTTTCGAAAGATCTCACGGTGACCGAGGAACTTGTCGCGAGTGCGAATGTGGCGGTGAGTGGGTTCGTGGGAACTTCTGGAACAGGTGCTTTGACCGTTCCGAGTGGTACGACGGCACAACTACCTTCTACTGGTCTTGCTGTGGGAATGATTAGGTTTAACACGACAGTGAATAAATTACAAGTGTATGACGGAACTGCTTGGCAATCCATCGGTGGAATAAGTGCAACTGGTGGAACAGTCACAGAGGTTGGCGGCTACCGTATCCATACATTCACGAGTGATGGGACGTTTACGGTGACTTCCGGTGGTGATGTTGACTACCTCGTGGTCGCCGGTGGAGGCGGAGGCGGAGGAAGCGCGGGTTCCGGTGCATCGGGTGCGGGTGGAGGTGCTGGCGGTATGCTCGCAAGTTCCACCACTATTTCGGCATCAACGTTTGCTATTACAGTCGGAGCGGGGGGTGGCGGTGCGGGAGGGACTGTGGATACTCAAGGTACTAATGGATCGAATTCTTCGTTTTCGACGTTTATCGCCACTGGAGGTGGTGGGGGTGGTGCGCGTTCGTCCACAACCACCGTCGCTAACGGAAGAACAGGTGGTAGTGGTGGCGGTGAAGGTTCACAAGGATCGTCGGCGTCAAATTATGGTTCAGGAATATCTGGTCAGGGAAATAGAGGTGGTCTTAATGGTATGCCGTCGGATGGGAATACATCCAATGAAAATGCTTCTGGAGGTGGAGGTGGTGCTGGCGCAGTTGGCGGCGGCGGTTTGGATAGCGCAATCGGTGGATCTGGATCTTCGGGTGATGGTGGGGTAGGTATTCAATCATCGATATCGGGAACGTCCACATATTACGCTGGCGGTGGCGGTGGTGGACAGGCCGGTAAAAATTCCCCGTATAATAGCCTTGGTTACGCCGCTAATAACTCAGTACCAGAGACGCATGGAGCAGGTGGTTTAGGTGGTGGTGGTGGTGGAGGGCATAACAATGTTGCGGCTCTCGGTACTGATGGTACCCTACTCGCCGGTGAAGACGGTACGCCGAATACAGGTGGTGGTGGTGGAGGTGCGGGTTCGAATGGGGCCGCCGGTGCAGGTGGTTCGGGAATCGTGATAATAAGATATCTTATGTAATAGTAGAACATGTCGCTCAGCGCCCCAGAGGACGCATTCCTCGACGTCAACGATGCTCATCTGAGAGTGTACGGCAACGTTCACGCCGACGGTTTAAAGTTGGGGCAATTGGAGATCGTCACGACCACCTCGACGGGGTCGACGATTCAGTTTTTACATCAACACACGGCGTTCACCACAACCTCGAACATCGAAGTTGGGACGACCAACCATGACCTTTTCGTCGATACCGAGAATTCGAAGGTCGGGATTTTGACCAACACACCGACGACAGCCCTAGATGTCAACGGCACGGTGAAGGCGACCGCCTTCGATGGAGATGGCGCCCTCTTGACCGGGATCCCATCCTCGGCGATCAACGGGACCCTCAGTCAGTGGACAACTGTGACTGGCCCCAAGATCCACTACAGCGATGGAAACGTGGGTATCGGTATCGCAGACCCGCTACACACACTAGATGTTGTTGGTGACATAAATTTTACTGGGACCTTACGTGAAGATGGCAATCCCTTCGTGAGCACGCCGTGGACCATCGAATCGGGTCCAACTGCTCTGAGCTACACGTTGGGAAACGTGGGCGTCGGCGGAACAACTCCCTCCGCCAAACTCGAAGTCACGGGGAACGCACACGTGAGCACGGACCTGAGCGTGGGTGGAAATTTAACCATCAACACTATCTCTGCCGCGGCGACACACGGTCTCGGCGCCGTGACCGCCCTATCGAACACCTCCGCGGACACCGTTTTGCTCACCAACACGGGGACGTCTTTGGTGACATCGGGGAACGTGGTGGCGGGGAAGGAGTTGACCGTGACCGGAAATGCGACCGTTTCTTCTAATTTGACGGTGGCCGGTCATATTCACCAAGAAGACGGTCGATGGAAGTTTGATTTCGAAAATAGACGACCTGAACGGTTAACACCCACAACAGAGTTTCGGTATGTAGTCGTAGAAGGAACATCCGATCTCCCGGTGTCGACGAACGCTAAATATGCAATTCCCGATTCTGGGACTACTGTATACCAATACGTTCCTAGTACAGGTGCGACGACGACCCTCATAAGCAGTACAAGTGCGGCCGATACGGTAGGAAGTATAGCTCTTACCACGGGTACGGAAATATACACGACAAGTGCAAAGCCTTTTGTATTAACAATACCCGGTTATAATTATGCCGTCATACCTTTCGTATGTAAAGGGTACTACTTAGGTTACACAAATTATAGATACCCCCCAACAGTCGTATACATGTATGCTCCATACGAAGACGTTACCGTAAACTTATATCTCGATAAGGCAATCACAGAAACGCCGACAGAAACGTTTACGCTCACGAAACAAACGGTCACAACCAGAAGTATAAACCCAGGTATAGATAATTACAGTTACACGATAGAAGCCGTGAACGGAGTAATCGTGGCATCTAAGTCCGGAACTTCTTCCACCTACACCCCCGACGGTGATCATGAAATTCTATACCCCGCGAGTACTTTAGGGTATAACTTGACGAGTAGTGGTGGAAATTATCAGAACCACGACGCATTTAGTACAGGTGGTGGGGATGAGGGTTCGGTGCACCGTTTTTCATCGGATGTGATACAAAACGGACCTACGTTTTATTCACCTTCGGGAATTCCTCACTTTTCGTCGGTCGGTGGTGACGGTGATGGCGGAGATACTACTGGTATCATTCCACACGAAATAGTCGGAGAAATATATTATATTCCACATATCATACCCGGGTATATGATCGGGTTTCTCACAAATAGACAGACTGTTACGAGTGAATATTATCACGGTGGCCAATGGTATACCGATACTGCCCATAACGCACCTAAATCCGGGGTTTCCGCGTATAATGCTATACCGAAGAGGGCATGGCAAGTAGGTGGTAAACTCGATGGTAATAGGTCCAATTTATCGGGTAGTATGGCTTCATCTACACTTTGGAGGTTTACGAGTGACCACCCATTCGTTTTACGCATTGAAAGTGAAGACGGTGCGGCTTCTTCTTGGGATGAATACATGGCTGTAGGGTGGTTGAATCCTACCCGAACGACCCCTATTTATAAACCACCATGTTTTACTACACCGGTTATATATGAGGCGAATTTAAACCCCAATGTAAATATAAACGCAGGTGCAACTGATGCATGGGGTGAATATAATATTTTTGAAGCGGATAACGTGGCCGTAAACAGAGCGTACGGGGGTGGATTTTCTGCACGTTCTGGAGGACAGAGAATCATAGTACCCGCACCTGGTTTTTATAGGTGTACCGCGACTGTTTATCTATATAGGAGTGATGCCGTAGCTTCGCGTACATCGACCGAAATTAGATTTTCTGCAAAAGATGGAGTCGGTGTAGGTCCTATAGGAGAAGGGTATATACGTTTATACGATGGCCACGACCATGTGAGTATTGCTATTACTACCATAGTAGACCTTACTCATGTCGATTGGAACGTTACATCGACCGATTGTCCGCCGCATATAGGATTATTGTTTCGACGTGCGGGTGACATTAGTGAGGCAGTTTATACCGATGGCACTAGTAAAGTTTTGCTCGAGCTTATTCGGTAAGAAAAAACCTCCCTTCATAATAGAAATGGCGACCAACGGAAACCTCAACTTCACGAACGTCAACAAGGTCACCTTCGAGGGTGTGGGCGCCGCACCCAACGCGGTCATCGACACGACCACAGGAAAGATCGGGGTCGGGGTCGACAGTCCAGACGCGAACCTCCACGTGGTCGGGAACTGCCACGTCAGCACGAACATGGAACTCGGCGGCACGCTCGTGATGGGAACCGTCACCGTCGAGGCGCAGCACGCGCTGTCGGCCATAACCGCGACGGGAAACACGACGCCGCACACGATCGAGTTTCAGAACGCCGAAACTTCCCTGGTGACCACCGGGGACGTGGTTGTGGGGGGTGATTTGGACATATCTGGGAACTTGGGTTCTAGTTTAGTGAATCTCGTATACCCAATCGGTGCTGTTTACATTTCCGTAAACTCAGCGGATCCGGGGACAATATGGACGGGTACTACCTGGGTGGCCTTTGGTGAGGGGAGGACTTTGGTAGGTCAGGGTCAAGGAAGTGGGTTGACGAATCGCCCAACGGTAGAGGCCACGGGTGGTGCGGAGACACACACACTGACTGTCGCTCAAATACCCGCACACAACCACACCTTTAGCGATAAAGTTAGGTCTATGTCTACGCAGGGTGGTTATCCAAATCCTACAGCTCAATATAATCCAAATATCGCTACTAATGATATCAGTAATACTACCAACAACAGGGGCGGTGGAGAGGCACACAATAATATGCAACCTTTCATTGTCACGTATATGTGGAAACGAACAGCTTAAATATTTATCCAACTAATATAGTAGTATGGCGACCAACGGCCTCCTTAACTTTCAGGGTACCAACAAGGCGACCTTCGTCGGCGCCACATCGAACATCACACTGGACGTGGTCAACTCCAGCCTCGGCATAGGCATCACGGGAACCGACCCGCCAAGTTCGAATCTTTACATCACCGGGAACGCGTACGTGACCTCCGACATATCGGTCGGAGGCGTCCTCAACATGGGCGTGGTCAACGTCGCCGCTCGGCACACCTTAGAAGCGATCACCTCCCTCGGCGCTTCGACCCCGAGCACGCTCACCCTCACCAACACGGGAACTTCGTTGGTCGCGAGCGGGGACGTCACGGTGGATACGAACACCTTCCACGTGGATACCACAAATAATAGGGTTGGTGTGGGGACAACGGCCCCTGAAAGACCTGTTCACATCTTAACATCAACTGGTACGAATTCCTTTATTCGAGTTGAATCAAATGAAGCAGATGAAGTCGGTATAGATTTCTTTAAAACCGGGACGACCCACCCGTGGTACAATTACAGTGGAGCGAATAGAACCGATTTAAGATGGTACCGTGGAGGCGTTGATAGAATGCGCTTATCAGACGAAGGAGACTTGAGTATCGATACTATGATTCCGTATTCTATGTTACATCTCGGAAGTGATACGGCGGGTAGTGGAGGCCGTGCGAAATCTGGTAATATGACAGCGAGTGACTATTACTTATTACTCGGACGAGCGGAACATGGGGTAGCAAAGGAGTGGCGGATTGGGTTCGGATATAACATTTCTGCAACAAATGTCCCCCCTTCTTATATCGGATATCGTGAGAGAGTAAATTCGGGTAGTACATATGGAGATTTGGTATTCGGTGGGAGATCATCTAACACCGGCAGTAACCAAGCGACTGAACGTATGCGAATTACGTATAATGGGTGTGTCGGCATTCGAAACACCACCCCGGATTGTCCATTACACGTGAGCGGATACGGTGGGACAAACACAGGTGCATCCATTCATCGGGGGTTTAGACACGACTATGACCTCCGAACCTGGGGTAATAATCACAATAATGTTGGTATTTTTGCAGATGACGATATAATGTGTCATGGTTTCGTTTTATCTATAAACGGAACTTTCGGTGCATCCGATCGGCGTATTAAGAAAGATATCGTGGATATCGACGACGGGGCAGCTCTGCAGACTCTCAGACAATTACAACCAAAACAATATAAATACATAGACACGTATAAAAAAACTTCGGATCCTGTGTGGGGTTTTATAGCACAAGAGGTTCGAGAAACACTTCCACACTCTACGCAGTTGAGAACAGAATTTATACCGGATATCACCGAAGTAGCTACCGTCTCCGAATCTACCGTGCTCACATTCACGAACTTCGATACATCAAATTTAGAAATTGGTAAAAGACTACGAGTTCACGATCAAAATCACGCAGAGCATAAAATCAAGATCACTGCTGTCATAGACGCGCACAGAGTTCGGGTCGAAGAAGATTTATCAGGTTGGACGTGTTCTTTCAATGAAGATGGAACGATGGGTGAGGGAAATAGTTTGTACGTGTTTGGGTGCGAGGTCGACGATTTCGTGTTCATAAAGAAAGACGCTATCTGGACGGTCGCCACAGCTGCGCTGCAAGAGGTCGACCGCCAACTCCAAGCCGAGAAGGAAAAGGTACGAATGCTCGAGGATCACCTCACGCGGTTCACCGTGCAGGTCACCGCGCGACTCGCGGCACTCGAATCCTAAAAATAACCTGAGTTGATAATAACATGGCAGCGAACGGCGTGCTGGATTTCCAGTCGACGAATAAGCTCATCTTTCGCGGTGCCAACGCCAACGTCGTCATCGACACGCAGAACCTCAGTCTGGGTGTCGGTCATCAAGGGGAAGGTGCGATCACATCGAACCTGTTCGTGACGGGGAACGCACACGTGAGCACGGACCTGAGCGTGGGTGGAGATATACGTGGTGGATGCCCAGTCTATTTTTCTGCACGGATGACCGCTAGTGCACCCGCTTCACATGCCGGTAATCGCATAGCGTGGAACACACTCGACGAATCACGGGGTGGAGGTTTTAGTACAAGTTCCGGTACGTTCACGGCGCCTATCGCTGGTAGATATAAATTCTCATACTTTGCGAGAGGAAATGTGAATGATTCAATTAAAATTAAACCACGAATAAACGGGTCGCCATCTTTTAATACGACAAATGACGGTACTGATCAAAATTTACTGGGGAGCGCATTTGTTCAAGGGGACGGAATAGCCGGGTCCGCCGTGTGTATAGTATCACTCTCAGTTGGAGGAACATTTGATTTATTTGCATGTACACACGGAAACAGTCATACCGCTGGTATATCTACATATTACAATGGATTTACAGGTGAATACCTTTCATCTTTATAAAAAACCTCCCCCAATAATAGATATGCCTATCGGAACACCCGTCGGTAACCTAGACATCGCCAATGCGACGCTCAGGACCTCGAATCTCGAAACCCAGAACATAAAAATCGGGTCTATCTTCGTGGGCACGGGGAACTCCCTCGAGGAGACCGCGAACGTCGGCAACTCCATGTCCAACACGATTCAGTTCACGAACACGCACACGGCCTTCACGACGACGGGGAACGTGACCGTGGGGAAGGAGTTGACCGTGACTGGGAGTGCAACCTTCAGTGGGGATGTCACGGTAGATACGACCACCTTCCACGTGGATACCACGAATAATAGGGTTGGGGTGGGGACGGTGAGTCCGGGGGCGGCGTTGGACGTAGACGGTACGGTTAAAGCCACGACGTTTGAGGGTGGCGGATCCGCTCTTACAGCACTTAACGCGACTAATATAGCATCTGGAACACTAGATGTTGCACGCGTTCCCAATTTAGTGAATCTCGTATACCCAATCGGTGCTGTGTACATTTCCGTAAACTCGGCTGATCCTGGGACAATATGGGCGGGTACTACCTGGGTGGCCTTCGGTGCTGGAAGAACCCTGGTAGGTTTGAATAGCGGTGATTCCGATTTTGACTTGGCAGAAGAAACTGGTGGTGCGAAAACACACACACTAACGAGGAGTCAAATACCTCCTCATCAGCATAATATTCAAGAATTTCCCGGTTATAGTGAGAATGCTTCGCAGTGGCTCTCATTTACCACGGGGCAATACAATGGATTACCTTTCCGTCGCGGTGGCGCCAATGCTAATTACAGGAAGCCTTCCGGCGACGGTACCGATATCCCTAATCCAATTGGTAACGGTAGTGGAGCCGCCGCATCACACAATATTATGCAACCCTATATCGTGACCTACATGTGGAAAAGGACGGCATAAATAATCAGCTTCTATTCTATATGAGTAAAGAATACGTTGTGAGGCAAATTTTCATGGAGATGGAGCCTAGACCAAAATATTATAATTGCACCCAAGGAACTTGGGAATCCTTCGAAGTCGATGAAGGATTTGAGAAGCCCACCAAAGAGGTCTTCGAGGCGAGGTTTCAAGAACTCTACGCCCTCGAACCCATGCGGAGGCTCAGGGTAGAGCGAGACATTCGCATAAGGCAGACGGATTGGATCTTCGGACCAGATATTCCCTCGATGACCACCGAGAAGCTCCAAGAATGGAAAACGTACCGCCAGGCCCTTAGAGACCTCCCTTCTGGTGCGACACCAACCCTAGCTGACGATGGTTTGGAGTTACTGAGTATCACGTGGCCATTACCACCGTAAACCCTATTGTAAATAACCTAGTACCTTTTCATAGTGTAGAAACTCTCTTGGATAGTCCTCTATACTAAAATTGAACGGCTTATAATTTGGACGATAATACGTTGGTTGTAATTTTACTTTTGGATCTTTTTGTGCAAAATCAAATGTAGCGATGGGATCATTGAGGCCATCTCTTTTCATCCACTTTTTCATTTTCACGATGTCTTCGCTAATATCATTTTTTTTAATCAGTCCCATATCTTTGATTTTTTTCATGGTACCTTGGAAGTCATTTTTCAAATCTTCATATCGAATTAACATGTAGTTTTTAACAAGTTTTGGAAGTTTTTCACATATCCATTCTAATTTTATGTGTCTAACTTCGAAAATATTGTTACAAGATTCATGCCCACCAAGTTTAAATGATACTTTTTCATCATAAAAAACGGCTGTTGATGCATATTTACCGAATAAAAATCTTTCTTGCGACTCTACCATCGGTTCATATAAGTTGCGTGGTGTTCTATAAATGGATCTTAACCAATCTATGGGATCCCTTACGATACATAAAAAAAGTACGTCATCTGTGTTTGACAAGTCAAGATCGTCGCCGAACCAGTGTTTATGACCATATGTTCGATATCTTTCAATTATATCATCTACATCTTTTACATCGTCGAAAACGTTAATTGCATCGAAATTATCTTTTATGCTATGGTCAAGGAAGTTTGTTCCACTGGATCTTTCACCGTAGATGTGATACCTTTTTAGTAGTGTCGACTCAATCATTTACGTACGTCTGGTGCCATTCTTTTAAATCTCCCACAATAATAGAAAGAGGATGTCGATATACCCACCCACAGGGACACTCGAAATTAAGAACGCCACCTTGAAAATCCCGGTGGTGGATCTCCAGTACACGTCGAACACCGCCAAGCTGGAAGCGAACTCCAATGTGGTCACGGAGTTTAGTCGGTCGAAAAAGCTTATTAAGTACCCAAGGGTGGCTTTGACGAGTGCCGCACAATCAAGTGCAGGAGGTTACGAGGGATATATAGTTAACCAAAGTTCTGTATTCACATCTGAGAGCGATCATGGTGCGTACCTAGCATTTAGAGGAAATTCACACTGGTTATCTTCACTTAATTCATTTGATGGCGCTCCCGATAGATTTAACGATGTTAATGGACCGTGGATAAGTATACAATTACCAACTAAAATTAAGCTTGAATACTTGGAATTTTCTGCGGCCTCGAATAGATTAGCACAGCTAATCACCTCGGGTTCAGTATATGCGAGTAATAATGGTAGTACGTGGATAAATATTGGAAGTCTTGACAATTTAGGAACTTATACAAATTTTGTTCCTGCACATGTAGATTTTACACATACAACTCTTTACGATAGATATTTACTTCATGTTACGGTAAATACAACAGGTTATAATTATGTACATATAGAAAGATTGTCGCTCTTCGGCGTCCCCGAATACGACCCCGACGCTCACGGGACTGATGTGACCGTTAAGTCTGTGGCCAACGTTCCCAACACGGATTGGTTGGAGGTCTACTATGACGGACAAGACTACACACAGCCATCAGATTTCGCTGGGCCTGGCGGAGTTATAGATAAGGCGGGTGGGGACCAGAATGGGACAGCCGGAACTGGTGTCGGGTTTGATACAACGTATAAGGCTTTCACTTTTGATGGATCCATAACTGGTAATATTACGGGGACACATGGTTTAGGAACTGGTACAGGAATTACACCAACAATTTCACTTTGGTTTAGAATGAATGATACAGCTACAAATCGCTTCTTCGTGATTGGAACTCAGGGTCCGACGACCACTTCGCGGCAATCAATGACCGTTGGTCACCACCAAGGATTTGTTTATCTAGATTATTGGTATTCCGAAGTACAAACTCCTTCTACTGCAGTTGTCGCAGATGAATGGTATCATTTAGTAATTGTCCATAAAGGACCGGGTACGACAGCTAGTGGTTCTCAAGATATCTATCTAAATAATGTTAAACAGATATTAAATCTCCACGCCTCAAATAATAGTAATGATACGTTTGATTTACAAGGTACAGGACTCGTAATAGGTTCCAACCCAGATAATACAACACAATTGAATGGCTCAATCGCGAACTTCCGCCTCTTTAACCGGGCTCTCTCAGCGGATGAGATCTACCAACTCTATGCCTACCAGAAGGAGGACTTTGGACACAGTACCAATAATATGACCCTCAAGGCGGGGAGACTCGGGATTGGGACTTCGGAGCCGAGGGCGGCTTTGGACGTGAGGGGGACTATAAATGCTACTAGGTTCAATACTCTAGTAGCGGAACACACTGTTACTTCTACAGTTGATAGTGTCGAAATTAATGGTCTAGATTTAATCGGAGACGGTGGAACATATAAAATATTATGGAAAGTAAGAAATTATGGTGCTACAAATCCACAATACTATATGACCGTTAACGGAGACGCAACAACAGGAAATTACTATTATGGTGGTAAACAACATACAAATACACAGTCTCTTCACGATGGTAATTTTCCTACGATATTTAGAGCCGGACAAGACTCAACACATACATTAGAAATCACAATGACGCGTTCTTGTGATGGATACATAGTTGCACATGGACAGGGAACTTTTCATACTGGAAATAACCTGAACGCCGGATCTGTTCAAGGTTGGGAATTAAATAGATGGTTTTATAAAATACCCGGTAATGTAACGAGTATATTATTCAGTTCAGCGAATCCTGATACAGCAAGATATGGCTCTGGTTCAAACATACAAATTCATAAATATATGTAATTCCTCCAAAGTGGACCGAGTCCCACTTTGCAAGAAAGACATCCCGAGTGGCAGAGCCACTCGTATCAAGTGACTCCGTCACTTAAAATAACCTCCCTCAATAGTAGATGTCAGTCAACGGTTCGAACAACTTCTTGAACATCGAGGACGCGAACCTCCGAGTCAGGAACGGTTCGGTGCACGCTCAGGGGATGACCATCGGCGGAGCCATCGTCAGCGCCTCGCACGGACTTCAGTCTGTCTCAGACACGAGCAACACCACCAGTAACACGCTCCAGTTCACCAACGCGACGACCGCCTTCAAGGCGACGTCCAACATAGAGTTGACGTCAGCCTCTAAAATCATCGTGGAGTCCAACGTCCTCATGGATTTCAAAACCTTGGGTCAGATTGAGTTTCCCGGGAGCGCAGTGGAACAGGAGTATCCTCCGGGTCCTATGGATGATTACGAGACTTTGATTCCGGGACATGGTGCTTTTGTAACACATGGAGGTTCTTCCGGCTCCGCTTATGCTCCATGGAGAGCATTCAATAAAGAATTAGGCAGTGCCGGAAATTTCTGGATAGACACAGGTATTGGATATTCACACACCGCACCATACGAAGCCTTGAGCACTCATTCTAGAACAACCCTGCACGATGGAAGTGTTCTATTAGGCGGTTGGATAGATTTAGTATGTCCATACCCTATAAAATTAAGCAGTGTTTCAATTGCTCCTAGAACTAATTACTGGCAAATATCATTACAAAGGGGTGTTATCCTCGGTAGTAATAACGGTGAAGATTGGTATCAAATCGATACCATTGATTATAATTCACCATCGGGGTCTACTGGAACTACGGCAATTTCAAATGAACTTACCAACTTCAGTTTGGTTTC
>Ga0181387_1000077_pt1 | contig 20006 bp, 10 predicted proteins | sample 10SPOviralmetaG_FD_130119 | JGI IMG/M metagenome (GOLD analysis project Ga0181387, IMG submission 130119) | Marine viral communities from the oligotrophic San Pedro Time Series (SPOT) site, San Pedro Channel, CA, USA - 10 SPOT_SRF_2010-04-27 | ecosystem: Environmental > Aquatic > Marine > Strait...
ATTCATACCGTTATTTTTCACTAATGGAAAATTTAATACCTTTGACTACAAATCAAAAGATTTTTCGGACTTTATAGCTCTTAATGGAGTTAGAGGTGCGGCCGAACTAATAGAATATGTATGCCAAGAGGAATATTTATACCAGGGAACGTCCCATCAAGCAAGAATGGGAGAAGATGGACAGGGAGATACTTTATAGTATCAAAGCAAACTGCTAGATATTATAAAACGAGTAAGAAATTTTGGGTTGAGAATAAAAAAGACTTTCTAAAATTATTAAAAGGTAAAGACTCACAAAACAAAAAACCTTATAGAATATCATTTAAATTTATACGTAAAAGTAGGCACAAGTTTGATTACATTAATCCTGCGCAAACTATACAAGATGAAATGGTAAAATATGGGTGGATTAGTGATGATAACGCGGATGAGATGATTCCAATATTTTTAGAATACGAGTATGATAAAGACAACCCAGGAGTTTATATTAATGTATTAAAATCTTAATTATGTCTAAAATTAAAATTAAATATACAGAAGAATTTAAGCTTAATTGCTTTAATTATCTTAGATACTTCATGGATATTAGACTATTAACAAATGCCATAGAACATGGTAGAGATAATGTTGTAAGATATTATCTTGAGAATGCTTTAGATGATCCTGAATTGTATGTTAATCATATGGCTGATGAAGGCGATAGAGTAGTAGCTAATGCTAAAATTCACGCACACAAGCAGCGACAGGAGTTGTACAATGAATACATGGAATTATTAACTAAAACTGAAGACGAAAATGTCAGAACAAAACTATTACGCTAAAGAATCTATATCAAATAGTGATTTAGGTACTTTAAAAATTTCTCCAAGACAATTTGTTATGCGTAAGCAAAGAGAAATGCAAACTAAAAGTGCAGCTATGGAGCTTGGTACTCTTATTCATAAGTTTACATTAGAGCCTGATGAATTTATTATAGCCGATGTGGAGCCTGTAAAAGGTAAAATGGGAGATTATATTCAAGCTTATTATGAGTTAGAGAAATCTGGTATGGAAAAAGATAAAATTGCTGAAATGGCGTATGTGCATTCTCAGTACAAACCTTCTCATTCTAAACCAGAAACTATTCTTAAAAGTTTTAAGAAGAAAGAAGAAAATGTTGCTTACTATGAATTTCTTAAGAAAGCTGACGGTAAAATTGCGTTAGGAGCTAAAGACAAGCAAGTAATTGAAGGATGTCTTACATCTTTACGAGAACATGCAGTTTCTAATAAATTATTATTTTCAGAAACTGAGGAAAATGTAGAAAGTTTTAACGAAAAAGAAATATATTTTACTCAAGAAGATGTAGAATGTAAATCTAAATTAGACAGAATTATTGTAGATCATAACAATAAAACTGTAACAATTGTAGATCTTAAAACTACTAGCTCTCAAGTTTATGGCGAATGCATTCCTGTAAAAGACAAAACAGGTATTAGCTTAATGAGAGATTGGCATGTTACAGGATTTATGTATTCTTGTTTACAATATTCTTATTACAGACAGCTTGCATTTTATACTAATGCAGCTATAGCAGAATACCCAGACTATACAGTAGAATCTTTTATTATTGCAGTTGACACTAAAGGTACTTACGATGTTGCAGTATACAAACTACCTTCTGAATGGTTAGAAGAAGGTGCAAACGAAATTAAATGTTTGTTGAGTGAGTATAAGCACTACAAAGAAGGAAACAACTTTAGTATAAAGCAAGGTTATGAAGCTGTAGTAAGTTACTAAAATATTGTTTAGATGGGGAAGATAGATGTTGTGCCGAAACAAATGCTTAACAAAAGCTACACATACATACTTCCAATGCTCAGTACAAAAATAGATATTATAAAGCAGAATCTCGTTAACGCCTTTATAGGTTCTGACGAGTTTCCTGCTTATAATAATCATATTTTTTTGCTATATAGGTATAGGGGAGATGTAAAGTTTATAGAATATGAAGATTATTTAGAAAATACTATTCCTTTTAAAGCAAAATATGATCCAGACAAGTATCATGTCATATTTATATTTGATGTTCCTGAAGAATATCAAAAAGATTATGATCTCTTTAAAGAAGGTAAGTATTCTGAATTATCTCATGCGTATAAACTATTAATATTTAAATTTCATAAAATTATTGACGAAAACCACAAGGTAGGTAAAGTTCTTTTTAAACATCCTGATCTAAGATTAGACATAGAAGATAGATTAAACATCTCTCTTCCTGACAATTCTGAGTTATCTTCTGTTCCAGATTTAGAAATAGAAATCTATACAGAAAAGATGAAAATAAAAGATGCTTTAATTCCTCCTGAAAAACCATTTGACTAAATGAAAATACAACAACAACACCACGTCGACGAAGTAATTGGCGTGCAGAAACAACACAAGTTTAAAATAACGGACGGATCACAGGCTATCATTATGGATAGCCTTATTAATTTATACTCGGACCCTATTGGTTCGATTGTCCGTGAGATCACTTCAAATTGTATAGATGCAAACCGTGAGCGGAACCTTAAGTTAGAGGGTAAGATTCCAATGGAAGCAGAAGATGATAAATCTTTCTGGTCTACTAAGCAAACGGTTTGTATCGAATACGTTACGAAGAACACCATCCTAAGCGTGGATGAGTGTATGATATTCCACGATAACGGTTGCGGTCTCTCTCAGACACGTGTACAAGATGTATTTACTACATTCGGTGCATCAACTAAGAGAAACAACAACTATGAGATCGGTGGATTCGGCCTCGGTGCAAAGTCACCGTTGTCATATGCAGATACTTTTTATGTATCTAGTAGATGTAATGGTACTGAAACATATTATATGATTTATCGTAACAACGATAATGTCCCGCATATGGATCAGGTGTACCAAGCAGCTACAGATCAACAGAATGGTACTAGTATTATTGTTCCTCTTAAGAATAGGTATGATGCCTCTGATTTTAGAGAAGCTATTAATAATCAACTTGCGTACTTTGACAACATTGTATTTAAAAATGTTGAAGAAGGTTTAGGTAACATAAAAAACTATTACAGTAAACATGTTGGCTCTGGTAATGCTAAAGTAATAGAAGAAACAGAATCGTATGCTATTACTAGTGATGGTTCAAACCCGTGTCTTCTTGTAGGTAGAGTTAAATACGTTATTAATTGGGATATGCTTAAAGATGTATCAGAATATGATTACAGAGGTAGTATAGCTTTTAAGTTTAATATTGGTGTGCTTGATCTTGTACCTTCTCGCGAAGAAATACGATACACTCCTAAAACTATTGATCTTATTACAGCAGCTCTTGACAATGTAAAGAATCAGTTTAAGAAAGATTTATCAGCTAAGTATTCTAATATTACAGACTATATTGAATATTTACTTGCTATATCTAATATAGGCTATAGTGGTAATAGATACCGTTCTATCACAAGCACTGATCCATCAGCTATAAAAGCTAGTATGGCTCAATTATCAGCTTTTGATGTAGAGTTTAAACCTAATCCACAACTTTCACCTAGTAGCGTAATAAAAGATAATAAAGCATTTCATCAATTATTTGATGGTATATCTGTATATCAATGTAAAGTATCTAGTAACTCTTCTGCTATAGGCGGTGAGACTATATACACTAAAGAGTTGTTTAACTGGTCTGATTTATTCCAAGCATTGCAAGATGTAGAGCACATGTATTATGTTAAAGGTAATTTTAGTAAACTTAAAAGTTATACTATTATAAATTCTAGAGGAGAAACAACTTTTGTAGCATTTAAAGCAGATATGCATAAAATAGGTGCTAAACTTGATATTAAAACTCAATCTTTAGTAGATAACCGTTCTGCACTTTCAAAAAGATCTACATTTAATACTGTAACTAGAGTTTTAGGGCAATCTAAATGCATGTTATCTTATGATGATGTAGAAGAAGCAAATCTTGACGAACACTTTGGGGATGTAGTTGATAACAAGACTCGTCGTAAAGTAAACAAGCAAGTATTTGCTCGTAATGCTGAATTTAAAGCTGATGGTTATGAAACTACAATTAAGTACACTAACCAAGAATACAAGATTTCAGATTTGCAAGCAATGTTGCATCCTGAAGAAGGAGACCCTGAACTTAAAGCTGTAGTTTATGCTGAAACAAAGGATCTTGATGAGCTTGAGAAAGTTGTCAAAGTTTTAGGTAGTAGTAGAGCTTTTTATAGTAACAGCTACAATTATCTATACAAATTTGAGTCAGATTACAGAGTATTAAAAGTATCTAAAGATGTTGCAAAGCAATTTGCAAACCTTGATGGATTTATAACAGCACATGAGTTTATGAAAGATTCTACACACTTGCAGAGATTTGCTACTGCGCAATATATTGGTAAATTTATAGAAAAAATTAGATTTTTAAATTATTTTGAACCTTATGACAAAGATTTAAATAGTAAATTTTATAGTCTAAATAACTTTTATAAAAACAATACCAACGGATGTTGGCGTTGTGAAGATGACATAAAGCCTGTTGTAGAAGAAATCATGAAGCTAGATATTCCAGACACTGTTAGATACGACATGGAATTAGTAGATAAACTAGAAGAAGTGGTGGAGTATTCGCAAGGTTTAGAGCTTTTAAACTACGTAGACTTTAACTCAGATTCTAGGAAATCAATTGAAAATTTCTTATCTTTAAAGGGCAAAATGCCTGACACTCAACAAATTAAATTAACATTAACAGCTAAAAATCAAAAAAATGAATTACTTAGTAGCTAAAGTAACGCCAAATGACGTTACAGTAATTATTGATGGAAAGCACAAGAGAATCCGAAAGGATTCTCCTGATGCTGAACTAGTTATTGCTCTCGTAAAGCAATACAATTCGTGTAATATTCTAACTGAGAGGGAAGATATTGTTACAAAGATAGAAGAACTTTGCAATCCTGCAAAGAAAATTGAATTTAATTCCGATGGTCGGTTTGAATTCGATGGAAACTCTGCTATGTATCTTAAAGGTACAAGCGATCCAATACCTGAGTTTCTTGCTAAAAAGCTTTTGGAATATATCGACAAAGGTTTGAATGTAGAAGCTCTAGTTAACTTCTGGAAGAACACACTGCTTAACCCTGATAAAGGCGTTAGACAGCAGTTGTTTGGCTTCTTAGAGCACAATGGCCATCCAATAACTGATAAGGGTTATTTCTTAGCTTACAAAGCAGTGAAAGTTGCTCGTAAGTATGACGCAGAAACAGGTGAAGAAGTTGTAAGCGTTCGCTACGATGAAAATACAGGTGAGCGTATTGAAGAAACCCTTAACCAGTCGATGACTTTTAAACCGTATCACTCAGGTGCACATGGTATGACAGTTAAAGTTGGTGAGCCTATTACAATGCCAAGAGAAGAGTGTGACTCTGACCCTGAAGTAACTTGCTCTGCAGGTTTACATGTAGGTTCTATGGAGTATGTACATGACTTTGGTTATAGTAGCGGTGTAATACTAGAAGTACTAGTAAGTCCTCGTAATGTTGTAGCAGTTCCTACTGACTATAACAATACTAAGATGCGTACTTGTGAGTATTATCCTATTGCTATCACTAATGGCGAGAATGCTGACATCTATTTAGAATCTGATTATGCTTCGTTTGACCATGCTACTATGGAAGACGATATAGTAAACTATGAAGAGTCTAAGCGAGATGTAATAAATGAAATTGAAAAAGAATTAGCAGAGCGTAGAGCTGTTGCTGACTCAATACTTCAATAAAGTAATTAATTCTCACAAAGTTTTGTGTTGTTGTTACTTGTTGTTGTCTTTGTGAGAAATTAATAGGGGGAAAGGGCTTTGTGCTTTTTCCCCCTTTTTTTTTCTTTATTAATCTTTACAGGCTACAAATAACTCTATTTGTATAATACCAGAACTAGATTTAGCAGATATACTATCTATTGCAGCAAAAGTAGGTGTTGTACCAAGAGATGTGTCTCCATCTTCCATAGCATCCATTACACTATTACCTAATAAAAAATGATCTTCAGAATTTATTTTTACAAAATATTGTGAATCTGTCATTTTTACTTTAAGTTCAATATCTGCAGTGCTATCTAAATTTGTAATACGTAAATATTTTACAGAAGCATCTTTAAATGTACCTGCTGACGCAGCTGCTCCAAATTTAATTATTTCTGTGTAAGTTGCAGGTACATCCATAATTCTATGAGATACCTCATTTACATCTACGCTTTGCACATTTGTTGTACCTCTATCTGTACTACCGTCACCCATTGTAACAGCTTCAGTTAATGTTATTGTTAGTGTTGCCATTGTCTATTATTATAAAAATTTGTATTAATCCTAAAAAAAATTGTACTTCATAGTAAGGTGCATGCTCTTCTGGTTGGAAGTGACGCACACCAAATACTATTCCTTTTGCCCATGTTAACCCGAATCCTAGTTTCATTAATTATTATTTCCCATTAAAAATTTAAGAGAGTTTTCTACATCTCTATCTAACTGACTTAATACAGGTAATACATCATACAGTTCTTTACCTATCTTAGTTGAACCTTTTCTTTTACCTCTTGTGTATAATTCAAATCCTTGCCCCATAGCTATTCTTGGTATTTCTTTGAAAAAGAATCTCATAAATAATTCAATTGCATTTTCAAGCATGCTTATAGATGCTGCAGGACTTCTAAATATTCTTACTATTTCTATAGGGTTCATATAAAAAGATAGCTCTGAGTATATTCTACGAACAAAGAATGCACCATATAAAAGTAATTTTTTTTCATCATCATTAGGCGCAGCTTTAGCTGCTGCAAGTAGTACAGAACTACTAACTCCTGATAAAAGCATTTCTACAATATATATTGTTGCTCTTCGCAGATCACCTTTTTCTCGTTCAGATAAAGTATTCCATCTGTCTGCACGCAATTCTGCCTTTAAAAGCTCTCCTTGTTTTAGTATTGTACTCAAGAATCTCATTCCTTCTGTAAACGAACCAAATTGGAATTCTTCAGATTGTCTACTAAAATCTAAGTCATCTGCTCGCAAGTCTTCTCTAGGTGTAAACACTTTATTTGCACCTCTGTATTTTTCTAATCCTCCAGGAATCATCCATCTACGTAAAGAAAACCCTGCTCTACCTATTATGTATCTTTGAGCTAGCGCATTGTTTTTGCTTGTATAGTTACCATTGATGTAATAATTTAATTCGAACAACTGTCTAGTTACTTTGAACTCTGCGTCAACTAAATTATTGTTTTTTACTTTTATAACTCTACCTGTATTAAAAACTAAGGAGCCTATATCTACTCCATCTCTTACTTTTAATTCTTTTTCTTTAGCTTCGTAAACTTCATCAAACGACATTGCTTGATTCCTATCTTTTACGACTTTTCCATCTTTATTTATATACTCACCTTTACTATTTTGCACTTTTATTCCATTTAGAAAAGAATACATTAATAAGTGTTGTACATAGTGTTCTCCCATTTGATGAAACCCGTGTAATGTACTTTTATCTGCAGATTGGCTTAACTTTGTAGCAGCCATAAATTTCTTAGCTGCAGGATTCCAATCTTGTTCTGCTTGAAATCTTTCTCCTAATAAATTAGTTATTGCTCCAGGTCTAATTACTCCTATATCACCAAATATATTAGGCATGTCTAAAGCAAATTTTTTCTCTGCACTTATTAACTCTTTCATCCCGTATTCTACATCAAAGTACATACCGCTCATAGCACGCATAGATTGTATAGTTTTAGATTGGAATACAGAAGCTATTGCAGAGTAATAGTTAAATATAAGCATAGTATCTGTTGTCCAAGACATTAAAGTACTAGCTATTTTATTTGCTTTACCTGAACCTACATTTTTAACTCCGTACAACCTATCTTCTATTACAGATGTAAGATTTTTGTATACATTAGAAGCCATACCGTCTTCCATTTCAAAAGAAAGTTTTTCCTCTCCTTTTACTTTTATTTTTTGTGCTTTCTTTTTACCCCAGTGATATTTACCTACTTTACTAGTTCCCACCACTTGTTTTAAAATTTCTAGCTCTGCTTGAACGTAAGAACTTTCTTCCCAATTAACAGATCCCCAATAGTCCATTAAAAGTATAGACGGTAAATCATAAGATTGCTCATTTAAAGGCACTTTATCGTCTTGCCTATAGTACACAGGTATTTTTTGTTGTACTTGTCCGTATTCATTTAAATTTGTATACATCAAAGCTTTTACCTGCTCCCATTTACTTATATCATCTGAATTGTCTTCACCTTTTTCATAGTAATCAATATCATCTGCTGTAAGTGTGAACTTATCTTTATATATTCTTTTTATTGAAGGAATTAAACCGTCCTCAAAACTAGTTTCCATTAATGTTTTTTGTATTGCAGGCAGTTTTAATCCTCTTCTATTAGGATACATTTCATCTCTTTCTGTGATCATGTCACGGAAAAACCAATACATCTTATACTCTATTTTATTTTTATTAGTTTCGTCTGCAAAGAAATTAAATCTAGGATCTTTCCATTGAGGCTTTACATTGTATTTACCAGAAACTTTATCTCTACTCTCTACATTGTCGTTATACCATTCTATATATGACTTTTTTGCTTCTATATATTGGTAACTGTTTTGACCGTATTTGTCTTGAGCGTCTAGCATAGGAGTTAAAAACTCTGTACGTGCTGTCCAGAAATCAGGTTTTATTTCGTCTACTAAAAATTTCGTAAGCTTACCATTCTCTTCTCTACCAATCATATCTCCCCACAAACTACGCATGTCTATAGTGCTTTTCCCTTTAATATATTGTTTCCACAATTTTTCAAGCTCCGTAAACTTTTCTATAGTTTTACGCATGGTTAGATAATCTTTTTTATCTAGTATTTCTGCAGCTAAAGATATTACATCATCTCCCATATTACGGGCATCTAGCATATAATGCGCAAATCCAGACAAATCTTTAGGATTTTCTTTTAAAATACGCATAAAATTATCTATTTCTGCTTGCTTGATTACATCAGCATTACGTTCCATTTGTTCTGCAACAAAAACACCTCGCTCTTCGCTATATTGTTTTCTACTTTTTGTATTATCTTTTAATGCTCTTGCTTTTCGCCACTGCGTATAAGGAATACCACCTTTTTTTGAGTCAGAGAATGCGTCTGAGTACTTTCTATAATATACTGCAGTCATTTTACCAGGAACAGATCCCCACTTGTTTGCAATAGCTTGTCTTGCTTTAAAGTTAAACTGAGATTGTATAGAAGCTTTTTCAGAAAGTATTTTATTGTAATCTACTCCAGTACCTCCTGTATTGTCTTGTGTTATATATAAATTTAATTCTCTTTCTTTTGATACAAGTTCTATAACTTCATCAACAGTATTTATAAATTTAAGTCTTTGGTCATATTCATATATTGTAGCTATATCTAAAGCTCCTTGTATATTTAAAACCTGTTTTGCATTTTTTAATAACAACTCTACAGTTTTTAAATACCCTTTTAACGCAACCTTATCATTAAATTTTTCTAATTGCGCAGCTAACGCTTCTAAATCTGTTACGTACTTAGACCGCATGTAATCTATACGTATTTTACGCGCTTCTTCTATAGATGTAGCATTTTGTATCCTAGACTCTAACTCTTCAGCACCATACATTTGTATTTTCTTAGCAGTACGTAAGTTTTTTATACGAGACTTAACTCTTTTTATAAGATCAGTTATTATTTTATCTCTGTTAGCCTCTTCATACTCAGTTCCTAAGAGTAATGTAGATTCTTGCTGTATTTCGATTTTAATTTCATTGCTATCTATAACGTCAGCTACAGCTTTTATTGTAGGATAGCCAAACTCATCTAGTCTAGGGTCTTCTTTAGAAAATGCCCCTGCATTTACAGCAGATAACCAGTCACCAAACAAGTCTATAAACTGAGGCGAGTGTACAAAGTCAAATACAGCTTCTGAATTGTCTTTAAATCTAGGGTTATTGTCTAGGTCTATTTTTAATTTACATGCCATAATTAACAAATATCTCTTTCAGGGTTATTATTTGTAGGTTTTTTATCTACCTTAACTACCAATTCTTTTAAGCTTTGTCTAAACTCTCTATAACTTGCTAGCTGGAATTGTTTTAATTCTATTTTAGGATCATTTTGTTCAAAGATACTATAATTTGTTTGTTTTTCTGTATATCCTTCAGGATCATATCTATACTCATTTATAGTATTTCCTTTAGAGTCTTTAAAACCTAAAGGAGATATAACTTCGTATACAGGATTTTTACTCGGTTTTCCATTTACTGTTGTGTATTGTAATCCTATAAGTTTATAAGTTAAACTTCTTACAGCACGAGTTTTTGTATAAATAGGTGTTCCATCTTGTTTATACCCCATAATTTGCGTAGTTAACTCTCCTAAAACATTACTTTTTATAATAGGTGCGTATATAGTTTTACCATTTGCTTTTTTTCTTTTTACAGCTTCTCTAGCTTTACCAGTAAGAGTTATACTAAGCTCTCTTTTAAATGGTACATATTTACCTTTAGAATCTTTAAATCCACTATTTTTAATTCCTTTTTGTACTTTCTTAGGTTTTGTACCAAGATCTGTAACCATTCTAGGATTTTCAGTGTTATGTCTTAAAATTTGGTCTACCATATCATCTATAGACAACAAACTTAAGTCTTCTAAATTATGTTTTACGTAATCTGCAAACCCACTATTTTTTACCCAAGTCATCGGTATGTATGTATGGAAAGAATTCATGTTATTGTTAAATCCAGACACAAAAAACGCCATATTAACTAATTTTATTGCAAATTTTCTTGTTTTTGGGTCTATATACAAATCTTCCCATTCTTGAACAGCTAAGTTTTTTATTTCAGAAGGCACACCTTTTAAGCCTCTAGATTTTACATAACTAGGTAATTCATTTTGTCCAAAAGAATTTATTTTACTAGTTAGTAGTTTGTTTAATAATATGCTGTCAGGTTTGCTTTTTTGCATTTCTCTAAACTCTACTACAAACGAATCTGCTTGAGATTTAGAAAATAATAAATTTTGCATCCCAAACTCTTCTGTACTTGCTATTTGAAACCCTGAGTACAAATATGTATACATAGTATCTACAATCTTTTGTCTATTTAGTATGTTATCTGACATAAGAGTTACATCTAATAATTTATGTAACCCTTCTACCATAAACTCAGACTCAGATAAAAATGTATCTTCAAAAGTGTCTAAGATGTAGTCTACATACTGATGCGCTACTCCCATTAAAGTTAGTCCGTCTGCAGTATTGTTTTGGTATTTGCTTCCAAAGTTTATAAATCTAGGATCTTTTTCTAAAGATTCTTTTTTCTCCTTCCTCATTCTAACTTCTGTTAGATTTCTACCTAAACCTGTAGATATAAGTCTAGATCCTAACATTTGCTCTAACACTGAGTCTCCGTGCTCGTTTAATCTTAAGAATTCATCAAGAATAAACTTTTGCATTTCAAAGTAATTTTCGTTAGTGTCTCCAAATCTTAGCAAATCTTCTAATACTGGTATAGTAAGTTCTTGTGCAACATTGTCTTCTTCTACAACCACTTCTTCTTCCTCTGCTTCTAACATTTCCTCATCTAAAGCTGCTATTTCATCAATCTCTATTTCAGACTCTTCTACTACCTCTTCTACTTTACGTGTTTTAGGGAAGAAATCTTTTTTAGTTTTATTAACTGCTTTTTTCTGTATTGCACTTTTAGTTAATTGTACATCCGAAAGAGCTTCACTATCTAAAGAGAATAGATTGTCTACATACTCTCTAATTACAGGTTGTGCTAGGAATCTATTTACCCATTTGTAGTTTACACCTGAACGTAATAACAAAAATGCTACATTTACAGTGTGGGTGTTAAAGTTTACATAGGATATGTATGGATCTTTTTCAATATCCACGTTTGCGTTCATATACGCAGATATAATTTGAGTTATAAGCATATCACTATCTATAACGTCGTTTCTAGATAAGTCAGTGTAAACTGCTGCATTTTCTCCTATACCTTTATGCCCATAACCTATATACTCTGTTAGCTGTAGTCCTGCTAACGAAGAAGGTATATGATCTACAATGTTGTTTGCTACAGAACCTACCATTTTTTTACCCATTAAAAATCTAGTTTTTAACGAATCTTGGTATACAGGTCCAAAGAACTTAAGATTAGTCATAACCTTTTCATCACTTCCTTCAAACGCCATGTTATATACAGCATTAGCGTCATCTTTTAAAAACCCTGTATCTGTAGGAAACAATAATTCATTACTTTTTTCTGCATTTTGCAGGATAGATTCCCATATTCTTATTCTTTCATTTTCAAATGCTTCCATAGAGTCAGAAGAATCTAACTCAACTCTTCTTAGCTTACCATCTGTAAATTCTAAATGAGGTACTAGTAAAAATATCTTATCAATATCAAAGTCACTACCTGTTAGTGTAGTCATACCATCAAATACTACTATAGAATCTCCTGATCCTTTTGGTAATACACCTGCTATTTCCATAGAAAAGATAGAAGCTATAGATTGGTTTGGTATACGATACCCTAAAAGACGTAGTGCGTCTTTATCTACTAATTGTTTTAATTCTGTATCACTAAGCTGTTCTACTGATCTACCGTCTTTTGGTTTTATCTTTTCTATAAACTCATACGGTAACAATATTTGCCCAGGTATTATTTTTTTGTTTTCTAAATCTAATTGTGGTGCTTTTAGATTTTTTGTATCTATCATCCACCTGATTCTGTTTTTCTCACTCTTTTTTAACTCAGAGTACCTAGCAGAGTCTTGTCCTAATCCAAATCCAGCTATCTGAACAAACTGTCCCCCTAATGCCTTATATAATATAGATTTCCTACTAAGGCCATTTGTTAATGCGCTTTGTAGTCCTCTTCTGTCTTGGAACATAGCATCTAAAGGTATAGTACCGTCTTCCAATCCTTTTATCATATTATCATCTTCTGTATCTAAGTAGCGCTCCATTAATTTTGCATGCAACTTAGCAGAGTCATTTACTCCAGGATTTAAAAAGCTAGGATTAATTCCGTGAGCTTGTGCAAATTTTTCTTTTCCTTTGTTTGCTATTATAGACTCATTAGTATAATAATCTTTTAGTAATTCTGCACCGTTAGTGTATCCAGGGTAAGCCGCATCTAAATCTATATTAGATAATATAATTTGTTTAGGCTGAGAACCTACAATTGTAGAAGTAAATCCTTTTGAAGGAAGCTCTTGCGCTAACCCCATCATTTCGTGATTTTCTAAAGAGAAATCTAATTCAAAATTATCGTTTATTATACCATTTGTATCTATTTTAGTAATACTCTTAGCCCCAGCTTTAACTGCACTTATTACAGCTACTTGCACACCAATAATACCTTTATCTGTAGAGTTTTCTTTTTCAAATGCCACCATTTTATCATATAGATTTTTCAATGGTGTTGTTTCTACTAAATCAGGCCAAAGCACTACATATGCAGTTTTTTCTATTCTAGGCACATTATATTGCCCTGAAACTTGTGTCCCTCTAACTGTAAATTTTTGTGGTGTAAAATTAACTTTTTTGTAATCATCTTTTTTAGCTTTTCCACGCATAATACGTTCAAAAGCTTTTTCTTTACTATCAGGCCATCTACCTAAACCACGTTCTCTTTGTTTAAATAATTCTGGAGTTATCCAAGTAGTACCATCAGTAAGATCTACCTCTTCAAACATATCAGATATATTCTTCCCCAACGCTTTTTTCCACTTAGGATCTGTAAAAAACTCTCCAGGACTCATTATATCATCTACAGTTGCATGATAGTATTTAGGATTTATAGCCCACTTACCTTTATGCTCATATATTCTAAATCTTTGTGTAGGTGTAGTAAAGTGTCCTGAACGTTTAGGTACATCTTCTATAGATTTATACATTGCAGGGTGCCCTACAAACATTCCCATAGATTCTCTTGCAGATATTATACTATTAAATACATAATCCCCAAAAGCTCTTGCAGATATTTGCGAAGTAAGAGTGTTGTTATCTGCACCTCTTCTAATTTTAAAAGAACTTATTAAAGTAGCATCAATTGCTTTACTGTACAATACACCTTCTTTATTTTCAAAGTATACATCATATTTCTTAGCTAGCTCTAAACTTTTCTTAAACTCTGATATAAAAGCTGTTTTTATCATACTTTTTATTTCTTCAGAATTAAGAATCTCATCTGTTAAATGCATAGGTAAGTTTCGAGTATACTCTGTATCTGATGCAGTTGTATGATAAAGTTTTAATTTTTTTGCTATAGGTTTACCATACGCTAAGTCAGGAAACATCATAGTATCTCCTTTAAACACATTACCTGTAGGTAATTTAGTTTTAGGGTCAATAAATTGTTTCACCCCTTCTTTATCTAATTTATAATGGTAATTTAAAAGCAATTGATCTTCAGGTAATTTATTTTTACCAAACACATGATCCCAAGCTTGTCTTTGGGATTCTATATCTGCTTTTATATAATTTTGAAATGTAAACACAACTTTATTATTACTAAAAGTAATATCGCCATTTAAATATTCTACACCAGAATCTAAGTTTTCAGGCCCTTGTAAATAATGTTGCGTACTAGATGTACCTGTAGAAACAGTTGTATACTGCCCGTTTAGTATTCTAGTCATATTATTAATTAATGCATCAGCCCCTGTAAGGTATGTATTCTTTTTACCTTCAGATTTTGTAGAAGTATTTACCATATGAAGAAACTGCTTTATTGCGAAAGCGTTGTCTTCATTTTCTAATAACCAGTTTACCCATACAGATGTTTCTGTGTATGGTAGTTTTTTTAGTTGTTCTACATAAGATTTATCTCCTTTCTGTATTCTTAATACTGCTGTGTGCAGATAAGAATACATACCGTATTTCCAATACAATGTAGCTCCTGGCCCAAGTACAGTAGTTTCTAATAAATCTGCATCATAAATTCCTTGTGCTGTAGAAAAAGGTTTAATAGCCTTTTCATCAAACATTACAGAGTTTATATTACCTTCTGCATCTTCTAGTAAAGGAAATGATCTACCTTCTTTTGTTTTATTATGATTATCAATAAGATTTTGTAACCCCAATGACCCTTTTTTTGTGCTACCTAAAAATATATATTTAAGATCAGACATCAGGCTATTAGCTTCTATTGCAGGGTTTTCTCCTTGCTTAAATAGATATTCTAACGCTGTAGGATCTGCTTGCACGCCTATAGTGTTTAACATTTGCGCAAACACTTTTGCTATAAGACTTAAGTCTATATCTGCTTCTGTAAGATCTTGTAAAGACTGTTTTTTTGCTGAAACTAAAGCTTTTTTGTAAACTTGCTTTAATTTTGCATTAAACTCTTTATAAGATTTTACTGCTCTTTCTGCATTTCTTACATCTAATATTCTTTTACCTGTTTGATTAGGTTTAGTCATTAGTTGCTCGTATGCTATTTGCCAATTATCTCTAATGTTTTTTTCGCTAGATTGCACATCAGGGCTACCTATTCTTGTACCTGTCTTAGATGTACCATCTACAAACGTACTTGTATAATCTAGCTCAGGTCTCATAAATGCTTGCACAAATTGAGTCTTTTTATACTGAGGAGATCTTTCTAGCATTGCTACTAGTTCGTTAAATTCAGGATGGAATCCTTGTACATCTTTTAATTTATCTATCATTAAAGTGTACACATCTATTGTAGGGTCTGAAGAGTATATGTTACTTAAATACTGCATTATAGTAGCATACGTTTTAGTAAGATCTACTAACGTAGGCTTACCAAGTATTTTACTTGTTACAGGTACAATTTTACCTTCTTTAAACGTAACTTTAAATAAACTCCTAATCATAAGCTTAACATTTGCAGTTAGCTTTTCTTTAGGGTTGCTAAAATGTGCTTCTTTTACGTTTAGTGCTGAAGTTTTTTCATCTTCTTTTAGTTCTATTCTAGTTTCTCTTTGCATTCTAGAGAATACCATTTCTAATAGTTGCGACGAGTTTACAGGATCTTTAGGGTTATACCTAGGAACAGGCATGTCGTTCTCATCTAATAAAGGTAAACGATTTCCGTCTCTATCTTGTACATCTTTTCTTAAGTACACTATGTCTTCAAAGATTTGCTGATACAGTCTATATGTTTTAGTTCCTTTTAATTTTGGATTTTTTCTTAACCCTACCATATGCACTGCAGCCCATTCACCAAAAAATCTGTAGTCTAGATTTTTTACATCATCAAAATCTTGTACTTGGTATCTTTTATTTTTTACAAAAGCCGCAGACAAAACATCAACTGCTTCTTTTATTTCTGCAGGCGTCATCCCTGGTATACGTGTTAATCCTACAGGGTACATAGCAGTGGCAGATTCTATATTAGAATCAAATATATACCATCTTTTTGATTGCTTTGTTTCTGGATCTATACTTACGTAAAAGTTTTTAAATATTTTAGGTTCACCATTCTCATCTACATTATTACCAGTTTCACTTGCTGCAAACCATTTGTTAAAATTTTCTTGCTGTGTAATAAGGTATATATTGTATGCTTTTTGTCCGTCTTCATTGTATATATCATACAATTGCCCAAACAACAAAGAAGTTTGCCCATTTGCAGCTAATACTGAATTCTTACCGTTTTTAAACGATTCATCTAATAAATTACATTTCATTATTTACAAGGGGTTTGGTCATCATCTTCTAAGTTACTCGTATCTATTCCACCATCAATGTCATCTAAATCATCTAAAGCTTCCATATCTAACATCCACGCAGGCTCACTGTTGTTTTGAGGAGGTAAAGTTTCTCTTTTTATTTTTTCTTCTACAGCTTTTTCTTCTGTTTCTGGTGTTACTTTTTCTTCTACAAGAGAAGCTAGCATAGCTGCATTTAGTTGTGCTTCAGTTTCTTCTACAGACATAGTGCTGTTTAAATCTGTAACTACTTCATCAGCTGCTGCACTTTCTTCTGATTTTGCAATTTCATTCTTTATAAGTTCATCTTTTACAGACTCCATTATAATATCACCAACTTCACCTTCCTCAACACTTTCTAAAACAAGTAAAGGAGGTTTTTCTTCTTTAACTTCTTTTGCGTACTCACTAGGACTATTTATTACAGACATCCTAACGCTAGGCTGTATAAAAGGTGTTCCTGTTTGTCTATGCGTAAAAGCATTTGTGTGTACAATTTTATTTTCAACAAACAAATTTACGTAATTAGGATCAGAAGTTCTAGATCGTTGTACATTAAATCTTTTATTTTCTACAAACCAGTCAATAATTTTTTCTTTATTGCTTTCTATATCCTGCATACTATATGACTCTGTAGTTATTATGCCATCAACTTCATTACCTAATTTTAGTAAGTTATTTTTTACATCAAATCTAAATGCATGCATTTTTGTAACTTGTTCATGCTCATACACTAGCATATTTAATACTTCAGAAAACGTAGGAGTTAATTTACTATTACTTACGTAATCAAATAATTTTTTCATAAAAAATATTTGATCTCCAAAATCATGTGTTTTTATATAATCACTTATCCAAGCTTCAGACATAACATCATTTAACAGTATTTTTTTAGACATTCTATCTGTATAAATAGTGTATAATAACTCTGCTGCTGGTCTGTTTAAATTTTCTATAGAAACACGAAGCGGGAATATATCGCCATTATTCATTTGTATAGGCATATATACTGCCCCTTTAGTGTTAGGGTTTGTAGTGTTTAAACTTAATTCAGGATAAGTTCTTCCAAACGAATCTACATACTCACTACCATCATTAAATACAAACACAACTCTTTTATCTCTAACTCTAGGGTCCCCATTATTAAGAACTGTAGCTAAATTATTTTTTTGTCCTCTACGAGTGTCTAAATGTCCTCCACTCATAGAAACTACTTTAGCTGTAGCAATCTTGTCTTTTTGATATAAATTATAAAAGTCTCGTCTAAAAGTACTTAACTCCTCTATTGCTTGTTTCCATTTTTTAGGATCCATATTAGTAAATATATACGGCTCCTCGTGCATGTAAAATGTTAATGTAGTGCCCTCTTTAGTTAATAGCGTACCTTTAATTGGAACTACTTTTAACTCTTCATCTGTTAAATCTTTTTTATTTTTAAGTTTATTAACTGTTCCTCTAGGGTATTGCCCTCCTTCACGAAGCTCTATATAATTAAAATCTATTTCCCATACAATATCTTTGTTTTGTTGGGTTATATTTCCTGTGTCAGGGTTTTCTAAATAATTAGATGTAGTAGGATCTATACCAGGCGTGTTATTAAAAAAGTTTCTTACAGATTTCCATGCTGCTGTAAGTATGCTTGCTAGTTTTACAGGTTCGTCTTTTTCAATACCTGCTTGTAAACTATCATCTTCTTTAGATATTGTTACTTGAGATTCTTCATTTTCATTTATAGAAGTTTCATTAGAAGGTACTTCAGGATCTCTTTCTGTAGCTTCATTAGTAGTTTGCGAAGATTCTGCAGGATTAGGCTGATTTGGCGTAGGAGATTCTTTTTTAAGTGAAGCCTCTAACTCAGCTTCAAGGTCAGCTTCTGAAAGTGATTTATCTACATTTACTACACCTGCTTTAACTTTTGTAGAATTTACTCTGTATGTAGCTGTCCCATCATCATACAATTCTATTTGTATCTGAAAAGTTTTTCCGTTTATTTTTACGCTTTTAGTTCTAGTTTTGCTAGCTGCAGCCTTAACTCTATTTCTTTTTACAGGTACTAGTTCACCAGTCTCTTCATCTTCAACAAATACTTCTTCTTCATATGTTTTATTATCTCTAAATTCTCCAAACTTAGGAGTAACTCCATCTATTTCAAGATCTTTTTCTAAATCTTCTCTCGATATATAATCATCCTTTAAATTTCTTTGTACTTTTTGCGGTTTAGGCTGCTCTTTGCTTTGCTTTTCAGTTGCAGGAGTTTCATTGCTCTCTTTGTTATTTTCATCTTGAGTTGCGTTTTCAGATGCTTGCCCACTCTCTACTATAGATGCTATCTTTTCTTCAGCTTGATTCTTAGCTTCTTCTCTTTTATCTAAATCTTCTTTTGCTTTTTGGAATTCTTTTGCAGGATTATTATATATACCTTCAATCATTTCTTGAAACGACTGTAATTCTCTAGCCATAACTAGTCCATCAGCAAATAAATCAAATAATTGTTGCATTTCTAAATCATTTAGATTTATTTCTGCTTCACTCATTTGTTCTAACTGCTCTACAAACTTACTAAACACTTCTTGCAATACTTTAGAGTCATTTAAGTCTTTTTTAGTAAGCTCAATGCCTTTAAATCCTTCCATGTTTATAATACCTGCAGTAAGGTCTAAAAGTGCTGTGTTTATTTCGTCTGTACGTCTATCAAAATCTTTAGACATATAAGAATAGTACGCTAGCTTTTGTTGTATAAGAGATAGAGTCTGTGCGTCTACATTAGGGTCATTAGATAGTTTACGTGCTATCTGTGGCATCATTGCAGCTATACCTTCTTTTATTGGTGCAAGATTGTCTTGGTAATCTTTTATTCTTTGTCTTAAAAAATCAACCTCTTTATTTACATCTACTTTAGTTACAGGTAAGCCTAAAGGATCGTTAGGATTTGTTTGATCTCTTTCAAATGTTTCTGCATACTCTTCGTTAGACATTTTAGCTACATCGTCTAATAAATCTAGCAATACATCTATTTGTCCTGTTTCTTCAAAAAGTTCAATAGTTTTAAATATTTTAAATGCTTCGTCTGTTTTTAATTTAAACGTGTCATTTTTTTCTAAGGCTTGCCTTTGTCTTTCTTCTGACTTAGTTAAATTTGCAAGATGCAGTATGTGTTTATACACATCTCCATTTTCTTGAACAGCATTTAACTCATCAGCAACTGCTTTTGTTCTTTCGTATTTTTCTTGGTAGCTTTTCCATTCTGTAGGTGC
>Ga0181387_1000083_pt1 | contig 19805 bp, 39 predicted proteins | sample 10SPOviralmetaG_FD_130119 | JGI IMG/M metagenome (GOLD analysis project Ga0181387, IMG submission 130119) | Marine viral communities from the oligotrophic San Pedro Time Series (SPOT) site, San Pedro Channel, CA, USA - 10 SPOT_SRF_2010-04-27 | ecosystem: Environmental > Aquatic > Marine > Strait...
TTGCTGGTAAAGCAGCTGCTCCTTTAGCTGGTGTTGTTGATGGTGCATTAGATAACTCAGCACAAAATGAAAAGTTTGCAAGAATTAAAAATGCCTATGATAATCAAATACCAATCGTGCCATTAGACCCTGCCAATCCTGAAGGTGAAAAAAGACCAATGACACCAGAAGAGTTCGAACAGGCCAAACAAGCAAATGCAGATAATAAAGCAGGTTCAATAGGAAAAGGTGTCGGGTCAGCAACAGGAGCTTTAGCAGGTGCAGCCACTGGTGCCGCTCTTGGTTCAGTTATACCTGTAGTAGGAACTGCGATTGGTGGTTTCTTGGGTGCTGTAGTTGGTTCAATATATGGTGGTAAAGCTGGTGACAAAATTGCTACAGATATGGCAAATGATTCTAAAGATATTACAAACCCACAAGAATATATTGATATGTTGGCTTCAAATGCTCCAGAACTTGCAAGTGCAGCTGGTGAAGAATTGTCTGTTAAAAGAAGTGATGTCGAAGATATAAAAATGGCAGACGCCGGTGGTTCTTCTAGTTCTTCAACAACATTATTAAAAGGTGGAGATACTTCAAGCACAACTCATTTTCATGAAATTCCTGTAAGAGACCTGCAAGCCGACCTTTCTTTTGGGGGCCCCACTGTTTAGTAAGTTAATCTAACTTATCGTAATACTTCCCTTTACGAGGAATAACTTTAGTTTTATCTTTATGCACCTGAGTAGATGCATGTGAAGGAGTCTCTTTGCGAGACTTTATTTTAGGTTGAGGTTTACCGAAGATTCGTTCCCACGCTTCTGCATACTTATCTTCGTTAGAGTTTCTTCTACGAGACCCTTTACCACCATGCCAATTACTCACCTTACTTTTCTATACTGACTAGATTCTTTTCTTTTTGCATCTAGTTTCTTCTTTCTTTTGAGTGCTTGGTTGTTCTGATTCTTTAGGTCGTTTGGTTTAGTGTAGTATTTTCTATCTCTACATTCTTGAACTATGCCCTTTTTGTCACACGCTTTTTTAAACCTACGCAACATTCTATCGAATGGTTCGACAGTTCTGTTCTTCGGATTAATTCTTGGTTTAACACTTGGCATAATATAATTCTCTAAAAGTGTGAAGTCGCCCCTACGCTTACAGCAACCCGCTCTTCACCGATTATCCCGCTTGCTTTTGCTGATAATCTTTCCCCTACTTCGATGCCCCCATGTCCACGGCCGAAGTTTGTAGTTGCTTTCAAAGACACATTATATAACACAACTACACCCAATATAGAAACTTACTCAGCGGCAAGTTTCTTAAAGTAATCCATCGCTTCATCTTCATCTGAATCACCAACTGTTGAAGAGTCGGCTGATGCGATTACAGGTTCTTCTGCTACTGTTTCAGTATTCACACCAGACCATGGCACTTCTTCCATGTCTTCTGCAACTGATTCAGCAGTAGAGTTCGCAACTCCACCTGATAGTCCAAGAACTCTATCGAGTTTCTCTTTTAGTTCATCGTAACCTTTGAACTGTTCAGGTGAAATAATTTCAGTTAATGAATGAGTTGAACTATTTATAGTATTCAACTGGTTTTCATCATCAAAAAGTGGTGCTACTGCATCAAATTCTGATTTGTCATAGTTCCAGTAACCATCTACTTTTCTGATTTTGATTTTGAAGTTTGCACCCTCATCTCTTAAATCAAATGGGTTGATAGCACTTTCATCTTCAAATGCAGGAGAGATTGCCTCTTTAAGCATTTCAAAGATTTTTTTACCATAACGATACATAAAGACTTTGCCTTCATTATCGGGATTTTTGGGGTCTGAAACAACATAGATGTTTGACACATAATGAAGTCTACGCTTCTGTTTACGAGCCATTTCTCTGTTTGCTTCAATTCCAGTGTTCCACAACTGAGTGTTGTAGTCACTGACAGGGTCTTTCTTACCAATGGTAGTCAAAGACTTTTCAATATACCATCCACCTGGACCTTGGAAACCATGGTCAAAGTAAGATACCCATGGCATCTCCTCATCTGTTGGTGTTGGTAAGAAACGAACTACTGCATATCCATTACCTGATTTATCAAGTTCTGGTTTCCAGTAATTGTCATCGCTGTAGGATTTTTTCTCCCCTTGAGCTGGGGAAGCAGTTTCCATTGCTGCTCTAAGCTTATCTAAAGATGTTGACATTGTATTCTCCTATTGTATTCGTATCGCATTGTATTAGCATCTTATTATAATTCAGATTCAAAGCACGCAGTGCCAAGAACCCACTTGTCTTCGACATTCAATCTAGACATAATATCATTATACTCGATTGGGTCGAATCCGTCAATGGGGTTTTTGAAATATAACCTCACATCTGGATAGTCCTTATTTATGTGTTCCAACAATGCAACAAATTGTGCCTGTTGAGGTTTTCCCACACCTGAATTCTGTTCTGTATAGACCTTATTGTATGTATAACAATCATCTGGTCCGTATATGTTCTGTAAATCACCAAACTGTAGTGAATCATATCCTACTAAACATATGTTTTTATACCCATGATGAACAGCATAACCTAATGCATATATTCCACAAAAGGTGTTCTTGAGCAATTCATTTGTATATATAACTATGTTGTTTACATGGGAATAGGAATATCCAATCATATATGATGTCTGTCCTTCTCCTCTGTAATCTTCTCCTTGAACTACAAATCTATCATCACCCTCGACTCGATTTTCAATTATTCTTCCTGGTAGACCAGACTTCATCAAGTCCCACATCTCCATAGGTATCTCATTCCATTCACCTACACACACTGGTTGTTTCTTATAGTATTGGTCTGTAATCATTTCATTCTGTGGTGCGACATCTTGCACAAACAGTAAGTCTGGTGTGTAGTCTCTGTAGACCATATTCATTCCCCACCACTCTGATAAGTCACTCGGGTTTACATTCTTTCTTGATGGTCCGTTACCAACAAGATACAGCATATCTAATTTGTCTTGCATAGTTCTATAAGTTTTGCCTTATACACTTTATGTTCAAAATGTATAAATGTTTTGTATTTGCTTATTCTTGTCCATACATCTGGATAAACAATTGTTTCAGTAATCAATTCATTCCATTTAGAACTGTAATTGGTTATCGCATCTAGTATACACATTGTTTCTAAAGATATTTTCTTCCCTAGAAATTGTTTAAGTAAGAATGGATGTTGACCATTCTTAACTGTTAGAACTTCTTGTATTGTTTTCTTCTCTAAAAGATAACCTACTTCTTGTTCAAACATATGTGATAGTTTTTGTAATCTCTTCTTTCTTTCTGTAAACACTTTCTTTGCCTCATTATCTAGTAAGTCGCCAACCCACATGTCTTTTAGACTAAGGTTGGAAACATAAAATTCTTGAAGTTCATCCTTGTATAGTCTTGCAAGTTTACCAAAATGAAATCTATCATTGCGTTTTAAGAAGGAAGATAGTTCTGCTTTGACACGACCATTGTATTGCACAAAGTCATAATCTTTAGAGTTGAAATGCAATTTGATTGCAAGATACAACTGATAACTATCAAATCCTTCTCGACTTGACATTACGAACCGACTATAATCTTTTTCTTTTTAGGTACCTCAATACCTGATATTGCAGTTCTATATGCTTCAACAACTTGTTCATTTGTCTCTGCAACAAAAACATAATTTTGAATGAACATTGACTTAGGGTTAATCATGCCGGTTACTGCTACACCTTTTGCAAACCCCATACCGCCATCTGGCGCCTGAACAATCATCTTAGGATTCTTCAACTCAATACCATTCTTATTATCTACTAGTTCTCCGATATATTCACCGGACATAGTTATCACTGATACTACATTTCCTTTTTTCATAATTTCTCCTTATGATATAAAACTTTCAAGTGACCCACGACTTGCTTTTTCTCTATTGATGAGTTTAAGTTTCTCTGCCTCAGCAGTCAACTTCTCTTTCAATGGAATCGAAAGTAATCGTTTTGCACCCTCAGGTTCTACATTATTTAATTCACATACTTTGAGTATTGCACTCATGATGTCCGTTCTATTACCGATAAGTAGTTTTTCTACTTGTTCTGTAAATTCTTTTCTAGTTATCATTACCAAATTTCTCCTCACGAAACCAAAGATTGAAAGCATATTTCTCTCCTTCTAATACAGGTAGACCTGCATGTTGAGAAAACTCATCTCTCACATTTGACTCCGGTTTACAATTATACCACACGATGATTGAACCCATTTTAGGTTGCACATTAAGACCCAATCTATTGAATCCTGTTTCGCCACCCTTTGGGACATCTCGAAGATATCCTAAGACAGTCAACAATCTTTGACCGCCTGTCTTCACATAATTATCATTATGATGCACATCATCTTTATCAAATGAATCAAAATGATAATCATATTTTTGTCCAACATCATAGTGAACAATCTGAAATGGTTCTGCATTTTCTAAAGGCATACGAACCATTTGTGAAATTCTTTCTGCAACTCCTAGTATAACAGGAGATGCATCATGTGACAACCAGGTATTCGAACCTGTTCTGCCTTCATGTTTTTGTCCTTTACCATCTTCACTTACTACACTACTTGGTTCTAAATTTTGCCATGAGTGTAGAAGTATTTCTTCGCACTCTTCATGTGATATGAAGTCATGAACAACTGATATTCTATGAACATCATTGTGATAGATGTTTATCATATACCGTATAGATTCTCGTATTGTTTTCTTAGTTGAACTAAGTCTTCTATGTGTTCATCTGGTGTTGATGAGAATATTTGAAATGTATTTAAACCTTCTATGCCTACTATTGCAGTAATGTTATCAACAGGTTTGCCTGTAAGTTCTTCGACCATCAATGCGTATGCAGTCATCTGAATATACCATTGTTTCGCCATGTATTCTTCTTTTATTTTGCCTGATGATTTAAAATCTATGATTGAAAGTGTATTGTCAAATAGACCAACGCAATCGACACGACCAGCCAACCGTAGTTGATTAGAGTAGAGCGGAGCTTCAAGGGCAATAGGTATAATTTCATCAAGAACTGGTTGAACAGCCTTGAACATTCCCTCTTGAAGAACATTCTCAAACTCGATGTAGTCTTTTTCTTTTCTGAGATAATCTTCAATATGTTGGTGAAACGATGTTCCTCTTGTTGTTGCTTGTTTGGTGATTTTGTTTGCCGTCTCTTCACCGACTCTTTTTCTCCATAACTTGATTTGGTCTTTACTATGCAAACCTGTCACTGTAGTGACACTAGGATATCTGATAGATTCTTCAGCACCCTCAGTAGTATAGTATCTCTTACCATCTACTGTTATTGTTTTTAAGTCTATATGTTCTAGTTCGTGAAGTTCTAATTTATCTGTTTGCACTTGTGTCATTTCTTTTTCCTTGCCTGTATAGCGGCATGTTTCTTAACAATCTCTCTAGTCTTAATATCTTTAGCAGATGCTTTATGTAAATGCGAACCTTTATGACCCTCACCTATTTTTGATAATACTTCTTTGAAGCCATCATCTGTTTTTACTCTGTCGCCAACACCACCAACTGTAGTAGGTGCGCTTAATATTACTTGTCTTAGATGTGGATTATCTTGTTTGAATTGTTCTAGTTTTGTGAAAGACATGATGCGTTCTTCTATGCAACCAGTTTCTAGATTTTCAAAATCATATGCAGGCATTATGAATTATTCTCTATTAGATTATCTTCTACAATCTGTTTCACTTTAGATTCTTTATACCATAGACCACTATAGATTGTTGTCGTGCCATCAGACCATTCTACGATATATCTTTTATAACCGAAAGGTCTTTCTGAGAAGATTCTAACATCTCCATATCCTGCAACTAATACTCTCATAATATAATCCTCGATATTGCAAATGCAATTATAAACAACACACCAAAAAATGCAGTGAGTAGTCCTATTGCAACTACAAAAAGTTGTGTTGGTGTTGGGTCAAATTCCTCTCTTGCACCCAAACCAAATAACAACTTCAATATAATCTTCATAACATAAATTGTGGAACATCTCTATTAGTCCACTTTGCAAAACTTTTTTTGTATTCTCTGTAGTATTTATGATACGCCTGGAGAGAATTATTTTCAACCTTAACATCATCAGGCATACATTGTGGTGGTTCTGACCATTCGCCTAGTTGAATGTTGTTAGGTATATTGTCTAGTAAATCTCTGAGTTTAGAATCTGTCATATGAACTTTGCCATAACGATATGTGTATTCATCACATAGATTAGTAAACATATCATATGCATACTGATACTGAATGGCATTCTCACGAACCCACCTTGTAGATGGATGATTTATATGTGATGCTTTGTATAGTATATCTTCTCTGTCTGAATCTAATCGCCACCTTTGTATTCTACGACCATTCTTAGATAAACCATAATACGCTTCACCGTCTAACATACGATGTGCAGTAGATAACATCTGAGCATACTCGATAATCATCTTGACTACATGTTTGTCGCAATGTAGTGTAGCAGATACTTCTGGTTCTTTGTGAAGATAAAATAAATTCATAACTCTTTAATTTCTTGTAGAATTGATTCTACATTTTTCCATGCAAGGTGACCAATGACATCTTGCGTTATAGGAGTATGGTAAGTTATTTCTCCTGAAATGTCAATAGAGAAATCTAAAACTGCAAGTTCCCATAAACCATTCTTACCACCATAACTGTAATCATGTTTGATTACACTGGCGCCATAGTTATTGTCAAACTTATAACGATGTGCCACACCATTACTAAAATAGTCTGTGCTTAAGAGAAACTTTCTAAGGGGGGCGTCACTTCTATTACTTGCCTCTAATGGGTCAAGTAGAACCCTCTCTCTTCTAGAAAGTTGTTTGTTTACTTCTTTATCATACATTTTTTATCTCCCTCAACCAATCTCTATAAGGGACTGGATTATCTGTTGTTGACAAATACTTTTTGTATTCTTCTTTGTTCTCTTTTGATTTGGTCATAGTATCAACCCAACCACTAGATGAGTCTTGCCATCTTTTCGAATTACCCATATAGTCGTGCCATAGTTGTTTCATTAATCATCTAACTCTGGATAAAAGTTATCATGTTTTGGTTTGTAACCATAGAAACCTTTTTCCTGTTCTTGTGCTTGTTGTTTCTTTTTTTCTTCCAGTTTTTTATCTACTGGTCTTTGTTGTGTTTGTGGTTGTGCCATAATATACTCCTACTTATAAAATATGTGGTCAGTTATCTGAACCGTTTCGTTTAATGTCTCTGCCCAATATGGTTCGACCATAATAGAATGATAATGTGTTGCACCCTCTGTAATGTCAAGATATTTACCCATGATAACATCTGATGCAATCACATAAGACTCAAAAAATGTATCGGTGTCTAAAGGTTCATCTGACTTGCCATCACAAAACCAACTAAACTGACATTGATGTCTGATTGGTACCATGTTGCCTTTCCAATTCTCACGCCATCTGGTTTGATATACAACACCACAAATACTATCACCGTATGCACTATGTTCCATTCTGTTTAGAACAACTTGTGCAACTGCAACTTTACCTGCAAGTGGTTGATTACCAGCCTCGAAGTAAATGTTTTTTGCCATGCAAACTGTTTCGCCATTCTCATCTGATGCTTGAGCAAGACTAGGTAATAATAACAAGAACATTAAGAATGAACCAAATGCCATGCCATACAGAAATGCTTTGTATGCCTTACTCATTTTAATACCCACTTGTTGTATGTGCATACTCGTCTGGACAATTCTTCTCGCCACAGACACAATGACCTGGTGCAGGTTCATCTGCTGGGTCAGGTGCAAACTCACTCGGATGAATCGCACCATATGTTTCTAAATTGTAAACATCTTGTTCAGATAATTTACCATCACTTGCCTCTGCAAGTATCTTATAATGATTACTCATAAAAAGAACTCCTGGTCTTTAGGGACCTCGTGTAGTTTAGCAAACACTAAACTATCATTTGTTTCTTTGAAAATTTCTAATGCCAGACTAGCAGCCTCGAAGTCATCGTATGACTTACCGCCAATATTCCATGTTGTCTCTACATAGTCATCATGAAGATTTCTAGCATAGTGCCAATCGTAAACAGTAAAGGTGCCATACTTTCTGTCACCCTCGCCGTCACTAACTTGATAATCAATACAGAAGTCTGTAGTGATTTTATCACCGATGCCCTCATACCAAGGGTCACCGAACATATCTTTCAACTGACTAGTTGAAGCATTAATTGAACCTCTCAATGAAGTTCCTGCACCACCCTCGGTGCATGGTATAAATTGTATTGTTTGCATAATTAGTCTCCTATCTTAAATAATCTGGACCATAAATTCTCATTGAATTTGGGTCAATGTAATAACCATCGAAGAGATTACCCCTCGGTGCGTTTAGAGCGGGTGTCGCCCAACCAGCAGCTTTCAGAATATCACCCTCTTTGAAAGTAATACCTGTCATGCCTTTTTGCCATTCTTTCTTGTTAATGAAACCCCATACTGACCTATCGTTGCCATTGTCACAAGTTATTATCTTGATGTATTTTGGACCAACTTTGTAAGTAGTGGTTGTAGTCTCACGAGTATGTTTCCATCTCTTATGAGTTGCCTTAGTGATTCTCTCACAAAGGTCATTTACTAGTTGCATTAGGTCTTGTTCTTGATTGACCTCGTTTACTAATTCTGATAGTTTCATATTTTCTCCTTTATTACTCATCATGTATAGGATAACAAAAAATGGGCCCTACTGTCAACCCTTTTGTTCAAGATAACCTAACAGTGCCTTTCGTTCTATATCTGATAAACTACTAGTATCTTTGAATCTTGTCCATGGTGTTCCGGCTGTAACCATCTTATTACCTGCTGTGACAGCGGCATTCCATAGTTCATCATCTTTTGGGTATAGTTTGTTTTCTTCGCAAAGACTTATTAGGTCTCTACCTATTTTGATTATCTTCTTGATAGCAGGACTATCATCGTAATACGAATATTTCATTACTTGCATTTGAACTCCTTGTTCATTAATTTAAGATAACAGTGTATCAAAAAGTAAGGCCCATATGCAAGTGGTTTTAAATTTTATTTTGTATTTCGTCTAGTTCTTTTATCTTCTTAGTGAGAACATCTAGTCTGTTCGGCCAGTAGATGTAATCTTTGTCTGAATCTTTAGCAAGATTCTCTAGTAGCGGTCTAATGAAATCATCGAGTTTACTGATTACTTCTGTTGCAGTAGTAGTCTTCTCAACAATCTTTGTATCAACTGATGCAAGTTCATCAGCGTCCATGGCTGTAAAACCAAAATCGTTATATTCTATATCTGACATTATTTCCCCCTCGGTTGATTATCCCAACGATAAAATTGTCTTGAATCTGCATCCCAATACCAACCTTTGTATTTCTGTTGGTCTTGTGAAAGTTTAGATTCGTTGTATATATTTTTATTCATAGTTATTTATTTAGTGTTGTTTTCAGGTCTTGTATGTCTCTATAATTAGAAAATGCCTGTATGGTTAGTTCTGGTATTTCAATATCAGGATAACTAGTTATCAACATATAAATCATACCACTTACATTTTGCCAACTAAGACTAGGCAAATTATGATTCAATAAACCTAAATTTATTGTAGTCATCTTGTATTGTTTGTCTGAGTTGTATGTTAAGTTATTACTCAAATGATTCAATGATGCCTTTTGAGTGGCATACATATAACCTTTTGATATGTTTGGTTGTGCAGCTCTAGAACTAATGTTGATTATAAATTTCTTATCATCACTTTTCCATGCACGATGAGCTATGTCTAGAATCTTTGTCTGTTCAAAATCTTTATGTGCAAAGTTAATTAAGACATCTACATGATTAGGGTTGTCATAATCGAATCCCCAAAAGTTAATATCATTCATTGTTATATCTTCTATTCGTGGCGTTGATACCTTAATAGTCTTACCTTGATAAGGTGATGCCTCTAGGGTGTCTTTAATGTTCTTTGCAAGACCACTAGTTCCTGTTATTGCTACTTTCATTTTCTCTCCAAAATTCTATTACACGATTCTCACTGTTTGGAAAATCTCTTGATGTTTTAACATCTTCTATTGCATCTTCGTCAATCCAAATATCCATTGCCATACTGATTCTTGGTTCATTCCATAACATAGAAGGAACTGAATGTTCCATTCTATTTGAACATAGATGAATCTCTCCAAGTTTATTATGAATCCAACCTGTATCATTGTATCTTGTTCCAGTAGTTAGATTACCTGAAAGAAATATGTTTGATGCATATGAATAAGAATCTTCTCCGTCTCCATGTGTATGTGGTAATATTCTCTCATTCATTCTAAGTATATTCATCCAACATTGAACTGCAATATGGTTGGTGTTTTTTAAATCAGGTAAATTAAATAGGCGTTGTGGTATGTTTAAAGTTTGAACATGTGGGTTAGACAACCAATTATAAACCAAATACTGTCCTGTAAGTCCATCATATGTAGAACCATCTCTGTATGGATTATCAATGTCCATAACTCTAGGTTCTTCTCGTAAGGCAAGTTCAGCCAATTCTTCACACTCTGTAGGAGAAAGAAACTCTTCATAATGAGTATGATGATTATCTGTTATTAAACTCTTCATCTAGTTCCATTAAATGTTCCCAAGGTCTAGAAACAAAATTAAGATTTATATTGACTCTGATGTTCTCATCAGTTTGACCTACACTACGGTGTTTGGTCTTACCATTGAAGATTACTAAAGAGTTTTCTATAGACTCTAATTTAGTTCCGTCTTCGAACTCTGTATAACCATTGCAATTATTAATACTTAAAATGCCTACAGTATGGTCTTCTTTCATATCTGTATGAAATCTACATTTAGGATAGTTCTCTGAACCTCTTAATGTTTGTCTAGGGTGGCAATTTATCTTAATACGAATAAGACTACTCATAGGTATTCTACTACAGATAGGCCAGGCAATCTCTTCAAATAATCCCATGTCTGGTATATTACCTCTGTCAAATATATCATTACCAAAAACAAATCCTTCTGTATCATCATAGTCTGCGATTGCAAATCTATAATACCAAGGCATGATTTGATTCTCATCACCATTCAGTAATAGTGATTGTAGATTCTTAAACAAATCTTCTGGTAAAAAATTATCAATTCTTTTGTGCATAATATTCTTTTATTATATCAAATGATGGTTTGCCAAATAGTGAACCATCTACACTACATTTGTTGCAAGGAGAATGACTTCTATCTCCTTTGATTAATCTCTTTCTAATCTTAGTCATAGGTTTACTAAACCATACATCGTGTAAAGTAGATTGCAAGAGATTGCCTACAACATGTTCTTTGCCCCAATCGTTAGAACAAAACAATACATCTCCGTTCCAGTCTACAAACATTTTATAAAAAGGATAATGACAAGGTTTGCCTTTAAGTGATGCAATGTCTGACTCTTCTATGCCAACCCAATCCATAACACCACTACGATTGTTTAATATCAAACCATGTTTCTCAAAGTCACCCCAATGCATACGATACTTATATTGGTCTTCATGTATTCGTGCATCAGCTAACATCTTATCAAAGTGTTCCATTTGTTCTATGCCATCATAAAGATTTATATAAAGTAAATCTAAACCAGCTTTATATAATCTAGTTAGATAAGCTGAAGTAAGTTTATCACCGTTTGTATTACACTCTAAAGTTGCATGAGGAAGATTAAAATGAAACTCTTTAACAATCTCTATGAACTTAGGGTTGAGTAAGTTCTCACCAAATCCACTAAATGATATTTTACCTTTGTATTGATTATCTGCAAGTTCTTCTGCAATTGTTGTTGCACCTTTAACTGTAAGATGTAAGTTTCTATTGTCATAAACATTTGGGTCACTTCTAGGACAAAATACACATTTACGATTACATAGTTCTGTTGTATTAATTTCTACAGTAAGAATAGAATCTAATGGACTTTGACCAACAACTTTCTTCCAATGTTTTTTCTCTTGTTCTTTTCTATGTTCTAGGAAATCAAATTGGTCAACTGCCGTTATTGGTATGTTTCTCATGTGTAAGTGCAAACCAGGTGTCTAGGAATGTCCTCAGTTTGTTCTATACTGGCAACAGAAAGCTCCCCAGGCGTGAAGAATTCTTTCTTTAATAAAATAAACTGACCATCTATGTGTTCATCAAAATCACTACTCTTAGGATTCTGACCTATCTTATACCAATATAGATTACTAGTTTGTGTTGACTTGTATGGAAGTGTTGTCTCAAAAAATATTTTAAACTGTTGACATGCTTTGTATATACTTACTATCTGTTGTGGTTGGTTGTCTAAGTATCTTGTTCCGAGTATCGTAGAGTGTTCTGGAGACAAGTTCATGCGATAATAAGGTGAGAAGTCTACATCATCGTAGACTTCGCTTAGGCTTGCGTTATCGAGTTCTGATACGGATGTATTAGAAGTAACCGCCGTCTTTGATATTGGTTTTATCATCGTCATGGTCATCACTATCTGAGGCAGACATGAACTCACCTGAATCTTGTAGACTCTGGATGAACTCATCGGTCTGCGTTTTAAAACTATCAATCATTTTAGATTTAGTTAGAGTTGTAGGAACATCAAAACCTAATGCCGATGCTTGTTCATTGATTTTACTTTTAGTCATTGACTTCAACTCAGACTCAGATGGTATAATTACTTCTTCATACTCTTCTTCTGGTTCTTCTGGAAGTTCATCAACTATCTTGACTGTTTCTCTAGATAAAACAAATTCTGGATTATCTTCTGCAAGTTCTTCTGCCTGTTCGTCATTAACTTGACCAGCAGATACTACAGGTGCTGATGGCGTAGGTGTATCATCTAAGTCTAATTCCATTTGGTCTGCATCTGCAACTTCATTGACTCTTTCTACTTCATCCATGAATGATTCTGTAGTTGTGCCTGATGGTTTGAATTCACCTTTCTCATTTTGAGCATCCCATTCTGCAAAAGATTGTTTAGCATCTCCAAGTTTGTTTTCGAACTCTTCTTGTTCTAATGCTTCTACAGCTTCTGCCATTTGTTCGTCACTAACAGCAGGTTCATCCCAACCACCGTCAGCAGGATGTGTAGGGGCGGCAGGGTTCATTGCCCTTGCCATTTGAAATGCACGAGATGGTTCTTTTGGTTCAACAGGTGCTTCTGCAATGTTATCTTTGTCTACTTGAACTAAGTTATCAACTTCTTTTTGTTCATCATCGGTAAGTTCTCTTGCAACTTGTCCGTCTTGTAGACCAATAACACCATCTTGATTTAAGTCCATTGATATGCCATGTGATGCAAGAACAGCTTCCATTTGTGCAAGTTTATCTTCTGACTCTTTTCTTCGTTGTCTTTCTGTATCTCTTGCATTTAAGATTGTCTGCCATTTCTCTTCTTGAGCTGCAGCTTTCTCAGCAGCTTCTGTTTCTGCTAAATCTTCTAATCTTTTTGAAGCGTTTTGAACTTGTGTATTGTATTCTATAGAAGCTTTGTTTACTTCATCTCTTAATACAACTATTGCATCTAAGTCAGCAGGTTTAATTAAACCTGATTTGAGTTGTGACTCAATTAATATTTGAATGACTTGTAATGTGTTTGGTGTGAGCGATGCTTTATAATTCTGAATTCTTTCTCTGATTTTATCAGATTCAGATAGTTCTAGTTTCATCGCTGATTGTTCTGCGAATGTTTTATTCTCTTCTGCCATAATTAAATTACTCCATGGAGTCCGACTCGACTAGAAGTATGTATATCGGAAGTCTCTCATACTTCCCAAATGTATATCTATAGTCTCTGCGGACAAATAATATTTATCTAAAATTGAACATCAGGAAAGGCTTTTTCTGCGATTTCCTTTGTAATGTTTTTAAAAGGCCAAACCTTATCTTTGACCAAGTCTATTAACTCTGCCTCTTTAGCAGGAATACTTTCTAACAATTCAATCCACATTGTTTCTCTACGAGTTTGTGGAACTTCGTTAGTCACAAAGTATTTAAACTTTCTAAATTCAAATCTCAATGCTGACTCTGACAAGTCACTTGCCGGTGCATCATTTGATTTGTATGGTGTTTTACCCTCAGGCAATTTTGATGTAATTCTATCACTAAATGCCCATTGTAAAACAGCTCTAACTGCACCATTCGTATCGTTAAAAACTTTGAGACCGTTTATTGCAAAGTCTTCGTTTTCTTGTGCAACCATTTCTGCCTGACATAGTATTTCGAATACATCAGCGTTCTTTGGAAGTTTTACTCTTTCAGTAATTAACTCCATCTTTGGTTTATTTGGGGCGCCCTTAGGTCTGCCTCTTCCTCTTTTCTCTGTCATAATGAAAAATCTCCTATCGAATCCATTAATTGATTTAATCTATTTGTTCGAAGATAGTCAAAGACTTTACCCTTGACTGGTTTAACTTCGTCATATTCACTAAGAATTGCATTTTCTATTTTCTCAGGTATCATACTGAAATCAATTAATGTTTGATTTCTTAAATAGTTCCTATAGTATTTATCGTCATTTTCAATACTAATCCTGAGATACTTTTCTAGTATAGGTTTTCTTAGTGGCGTTTGTCTGATGCCTGCATCTAAACAATCATCGTTAGATAATATATTAGGTATGCCATCTGACTTATCTCCTTTGAGTATATGTTCTTTCAAAAACATTTCTGCATCAGGACAATCAATCTGTTTGTTCAGATTAGGAGACCATTGTCTCACACCATTGTATTGATGCAACTGTTGAAAGTCTTTATCACCAGATACAATCATTATTTCTTCTTGTTGGTAATATTCTTTTACAAGTATTGCAATGATGTCATCTGCCTCACAGTTCTCAACATACATGTATTTGTATGGAAAGTTTTCTTTGATTTCCATTTTAACTTCATGTAGTGTATCAAAAATTAATTGCCAATCTCTATCATCTGCCTCTCTAGACTTCTTACGATTTGCCTTATATAAAGGAAAGAAATCTCTACGCCATGGATGTGATGCATCAGTGCATAGAACTATCTGACCATATTTTGGGCCATATCGTTTCTGATAATTACGCAATGAGTTTAAAATCATATGTCTAAGCATATTTTCATTTATCTCGTTGTCGTTAGATTTGAGTTGTGCCATTAGACCTGCAATGACTGTTTGAGTAAAATCAATTAATATCATGATACCAGTATACTCTAATAATATGGTTATTGTCTAGTGGTTTTTATTCAGTGTTGACATTTAAAATATTGACATTACCAGCGACACTGATACGAACATGATTTTCTTTGTAGTGTGCATACACTGTATGTCTTAACCAATTAGGAAATATAATAATATCTCCTCTTGACGGCACATGTCTAAATTGTGTCCAGTTCATCCATGATGGTTCACCGTATTGTAATTCAATTAAACCTGCGAGTGCTTGATTCTGTAGTGCATGACCCTCATCGTTGCCCTTTTGTTTATCATATTCATTGTCTTGTAATTCTTCTATACTATATTTTTCTAAATCATTACGAGTGTATATTACAAATGAGAAATCACCTGAGTGTGAATGTGGTGGATTATATTCTCTTGCCTCTTGAATGTTTGACCAGATAGATTGTAATTGCATACTTAATGCTGAAGTGCCAGGCATTGACATCGTTGGAGATTCTTGAACCATTTGATAAAATCTCATACAATGTTTTACAATACACTCTTCTACATCAACTGAAATACTAGTAGTAAGTGTAGTTTGTTTTTTAATTCTTCCTGCGAGTTGACCAGATGCATCATATTCAACTTGACCACCTAAGTCTTCTATTAGAGTATCTAGTTCTCTAAGAATAGGTTCTGTAATTTTGTCCATATATATTGGCGGCCCAAAAGGAAACATAATAGGGTATTCATTTGCATAGATATGTCCCTGTCTCAACATTTCTCGTTGACCGTTCTCTTCTCTACCTGACGGTTGTTCTTTATCAATGTAGTTTTCATTTTCGTGTTCTCTACGATTGTGTATATCACTCATCTCATTTCTCCTGGTGCAGTTTAAAAAAGTATTCTGCATCTACAACCACTAATGGTTTTTTATGGTTCTTTTTAAATACAACTAATGGTTCATACTTACCACAATTACTTTCTGATTGTTCGTAAGCAGACCATACATTGACCTTCTCTTGATTCTTACATTCGACTGAATATGGAAAGAGTTCTCTTGTTTGAACTCCCATGATGACATCTTCACCTGATGAACCCATAGGTCTTGATTCGATGTCTTCTGGATTGGCACCAAGGTGTTCTACGAGTTGTGCGACAACCCACTTCTGTAGATTTCTTCCTTTAGCCTTTGCTGATGATGTTTTCATTAAATTGCACACTCACTCCGCAACCACATGCTGATTGCTCATTGGGGTTCAAGAATTTAAAGAATTCATTGATACCCTCTTTAACATAATCCAAAGTCATACCACTAAGATAGGGTTGACTCATCTTATCTATGAGAAGATTAAATTTACCATAGTCGAGAACTTCGTCTCCGTCTTTGATATTATCTTCTGCAAAAATATATTCATAACCTGCACACCCACCACCTGTTATACCAAGTCTAACATTATCCACATTTCTTTCTATGAGTTTTGTTATTGCGATGTCGGTAACTTCTATCATACTCCTATTTAGTCAGGTATGTATTTCGTTTTATCTCTAATTGTTTCATAAGGAATATATAAATCTTGGTCTTCTGGAATATATAAATGATTAATCATAGAACGATTACAAGTATCAATTGCATCGTATACTGTTTCACATATTGATTCACCACCAAGATTAAATGATGTGTTGAATATAATTGGCACACCAGTTCTCTCATAGAAACCTTTAATTAAATTATAATAGTTTTTATTTTGTTCTTCTGTCACTGTTTGTATTCTACATGTATTGTCTGCATGAACTAATGTAGGAATATCTTTCAGTGCCTTTTCTTTACACTGTATTGCAAAAGACATCCAAGGTGACTCAGGTAATTGCAACATGTCGAAGTATTCTTCTGCGTGTTCTAACATTACAGTCACAGCAAAAGGTCTATATGCCTCTCTCTTCTTTACTGTATTCATAATGTTCTTTGCGTTAGGGTGTCTAGGGTCAAACATGATAGAACGATTTCCTAATGCTCTTGGTCCCCATTCAGAATGATTCTGGAAGATTGCAACAATTTGTTCGTTGTCGATTATCTCATCTAAGACTGTATCGAGTTCTCTATGTATATTAGTCGTCAGCATTTAATTTTCTCCAATAATCTAATGCACACCCAACTGCTGTGCCACCGTCATGAGGTATAGGGTCAACAAAGAACTGATGGTCTGGAAATCTTTGTAGATATTTGTAATTGTTTGTGCAGTTTAAACTGTAACCACCAGAGAGAACAATGTTCTTGACATTCGGTAAACGATTGATTGCGTTTTGAATAACACCACATGAGTGTTCAAGTGAATCATGTTCTAGTCTTTGTGCAACTGCATGTTTTGTATAGACATTATCATGCATCTTAGAGTATGATGCCATACCCATAACTTTACCTGCAGCTCTTCCCATGTCATCACAACCTAATGCATAAGACATGTTAGAGAAGTTCATACCCATACTAGGCATAGAAGTAAAAACACTTGGCACACCATTGAGTTCATACTCTTCTTCTACATAACATTCACAACAGTTCTCTCCGAACTGACCGAAGAGTCTTTGTGATATATCATTCATCATACGATGATTAGAATATCTTTTCCAGAGTGGTGTTATTGAATCTCCTTTGTGATGCCAGATACCTTCAATCTCTTGATAGCCTGGCCACTGCTCAAAATGAGATTGAAAACCACCACCATCCCAAGTGATAACAATAGACTCATCGTAAGGACACAGATGCGAAGCACAGACAGCATGAAAGTAATGATGTTCTTTACTAAAGTCATAAGTAAATTTTTCTTGACCTCCATATACTTGTTTTGCAAGTGTGTCGTTTATTCTATCGTCTTCTTCAATCTGAACATTATTCTTTTTAAATACTGATTGTCCAAAGTTGTCTTGTATCTCTTGGAGTTTACCACGAGATACTTGTTGTTCTGCAAATGCGGAGACTATCTCCTGTTGCAGGAGTTTATCTCTCCTTACACTGTCTTGTATGTCTATGTTAAAGTCTCTCCTATCGAAACTGGCGAATGCCAGATACTCAGGTGAGTGTAATTGTTTGTGGTCAATACAAAGAAGTCCTAGTTCTTCGTATGCCTCTTTGCCACCACTGTCTTCTGCTGGTGACCAATACTTACTTCTGCGACTTCTTTCTTCTTCGTAGACATGTTTTACTTCACCATCTTTTATAACTGCAACAGCAGTATCATGCGAAGTATTAATTCCTAAAACCGTATCACCTTTTTCCATAATATCCTAAAGTTAATTAATCGTTGTATTCTTTTTCTAATTGTTCTGTTGTGACTATCTTTCTTGCCAACATATCGATAACCATATCTTGTTGACCTTTCTTTCTTCCTGTCCACTCACCCCACTGCCACGAGACTGTAGTTGCGAGAATAAGAAACAACATAAAGAAAAGATAAATGTCCATAGTCTTATTTAGTAATCTGGCAGGGAGGGATTGCACACATCAATCGTATAAATGCTTGTGGATTTTGTGATATTTAATCCCTTTGCCCCTTGCCCGAGCTTTGCGCCCCTATTATTTTTATTCATTACATTCAGTATACACTAAAACGAATATATTTTCTAGGTGGTTTTATTGTCTTTTAATATTTTTTTACAATGTGGACATTTTAATGGAATATCTAACAGTTCAGATATTGCCATGTGTTTATCAAAGTCTTCTTTTTCTTTCTCAGGTGGAGAAAACATCTCACTCGGTAATGGAAACCCTATATGATTCATTTTCTTTTCTTATAACCAGTAGAACTAGAGATTTCATCTATGCGTTGTTGATGCCTCTTCTTTGCCTTATTCATAATACGGCGTCTAGAACTCTCAGCTTTCCATTCTGCCTCATGTGTTGCGATGTATTTGTCACAACCCTCACCGAGACTCCGAAGAAACTTTATAAAACGAGTCTTTTGTGCCTTGGTCATAAAGTCATAGGCCTCAAGCAAGTCTTCCTCTTCCGAAGATACTTCTGCTATCAGACCATCCCACTCAGGTTTCATCATCTCCACGAGTTTGCGTTTAAACTCTAACTGTTTCAGATACTTCTCTATTTTAAAATTAGACTTATACCCATTGTCCATGAATAGGTCTAACTGATATTCTACTTCACCTAAGGCCTCATTGACCTTGTTTCGCATTGCTAATTGTATTTTGTTCATAAAATCTATATATTAAACAAAAGATTTCAAGACCCCTATCATTAAAATCAAGAAGCCCACCATGTTGAGCATAATGAGTGCTCTATCCTTCCAGAGTATACCGACTATTAACCATCCGAAGACCCCACAAGTGCTGAAGTATAGGTCATATATCTGAAAATATACCTCACCAGTGGCCCTCATAGTCATACCACATATAAGGAGTATGCTACTAAACCACTTTATATACCACGCAATGGTCTCTTTACGAGTCATACGAACCATCCCATAATGATATTAATGATAATAACCCACCCACAGAGTAGATTAGTACCCACTATGAACATACGAACCTTTGCAATATCGTCTTCTCTACGCTTATCGTAACCGTCCTGTTCGCCAAATGACCCTAAGGCGTGTTTAATTACCTTAAAA
>Ga0181387_1000088_pt1 | contig 19598 bp, 23 predicted proteins | sample 10SPOviralmetaG_FD_130119 | JGI IMG/M metagenome (GOLD analysis project Ga0181387, IMG submission 130119) | Marine viral communities from the oligotrophic San Pedro Time Series (SPOT) site, San Pedro Channel, CA, USA - 10 SPOT_SRF_2010-04-27 | ecosystem: Environmental > Aquatic > Marine > Strait...
ACTTATGATTGACGAAACTTATGATATTAGTATTTATAAAAAAGCGTTAAAAATAAATGGTTATGCTATTATTCCAAATGTTTATAATAATGAAGAAATAAATGAATATATTGAACTATTTATTAATTGGCATAATGATGTGCCAAATTTAACCGATTTACATAGTTTAATTGATTATAATGGTATTTATAAACATCACCAAGTAGGTCATCAAAGATTTGCTTGGTTAGCACGTACTAATCCAAAAATTTTAAATATATTTAAACAATTATGGGACACTGAAGAATTGGTTAGTGGATTTGATGGTTGTTGTCATTATCCAAGTGACTATAAAAATGAAGACCATTATTGGATACATACGGACCAAAGTTCCAGAAAAAAAGGATTAAGTTGTTATCAATCATTTTTAAGTTTGACAAATAATAATGAGCGAACATTAGTGTTATATAGTGGAAGCCATTTACTTCATGAAGATTATTTTGAAAAAATGGAAATAGATGAACCACATAACTGGCATGTAATAGATAAAAGTTATTTTAATTCAGCATTAGAAGCTACAAAAATAAAACTACAAGTTAAGGCAGGTGATTTGGTAATTTGGGATTCACGTACTTTTCATCAAAATAGTTGTGGTCCCGAAGATTGTGTGGAAGAACGTTTAATACAATATTTATGTTATCTACCACGCATACATGAAGATAATACTGAAAAACAAAATAAAATGCGTAGAAAATTTTATGAAAAATTGAGAACAACAAGCCATTGGCCATATCAAATGAATGCTGTTCCAGAACAAGCAAATTTTTATAATCATTATAATCCTGAAAATGAGATTTATATTGATTATGAAACTTTACCAAAACCGGATTTAGATGACTTGAAAGAAGAAATAGAAAAACTATTATAATTAAAAATTTTTATAAAACAAATAAAATAATATTATAGAACTAATCAAGAGTAAATATAAATCACTATTTTTATATTTTTTCAACTCTTTTTTGATTTTATTTTTATATTTGGATAATAATAATGCAAATGCAATTCCTATTAATGAACCTATTATAGTTTGTTCTATTGTGTGACATTTAATTAAAACACGAGAATACATTACAAATAACATTGTAATTATAAATATAAAAGAGCCAAAAATAGTTATAAAATTATTATTTTTGTTCTTATTTTCTAATAAAAATAATATACCCAAAGTTGAAAAAAAACCAACTGATTGAGAATGCCCAGAAGGCATTCCATATGATTTTGGATATATTGGATTACATGGTTTGAATGAACAACAATGTTTAGCACCTTTTGGTCTAATTCCTTTACCTAATAATGGCATGTCTTGTTTTCCAAATAATTGTGAAAATACTGCATGTTTTAAGAAGTCATTTAATTTATAGTTAAAAAATAATCCAATAAAAAATATTAAAAAATCGATATTTAAGGTAAAAAAATAAGAAAAATATAATATATATATTTGAAATAAATCTGCTGCTCTTGCTATATTTAATAAATATTCCATATATATATTTAAAATCATTTAAACTTATAAAAACAATTAATTAATATATAAAATGCTTTTATTTAATAGTCCAAAGTTTTTGAAACTTTTTTATAATGCTCTTTTGACCGGAATGCCGAGTTTAACATATAATCCTTTTAATAAAAATACATTACACGCACCTTTTGTTGTAAATGAATATTCAACATATATTAATTATAAATTAAATGAATCTCAAAAAGTATATATTAATAATTTTTTAGATAAAAATACTGATGGTTTTGAGTTATTACCATCATCATTATTAAATGATGATTCAAAAGAATATTTTTTGAGTATTAATATTTATAATTGTACTAGTCCATTATTTGATTTTATTAGCGATATTATACCTAGTAGATGCGAAATTAATGTATATGTTAAAGATAAAAATGATGTTCAAGGAACATTAATAATAGAATATGCATCAAATATTTTATCATTGGATCCGGATAATTTATTTAAATCAAAATCAGAAGTTAAATTTGATACAGATCATGAATTAGTTTATGGTATTGTTAAAGATAATAATTTTGAATTAAAATTTAATTATAATAGATTTTTAGATACAACAATTAATAACAAAATAAGCTCTGATTTAATAAAATTTACTGATAAAATATTTTATAAAAATGGAGTATATGATAAAGTTTATTATGATTCTTCATTGATTCATAATAAAATAATAAATGTAAACGATTATGAAGTTTATTTTAAATTTTTTGATATGGAATTTAATAATGTAGATAATATTTTTTATTTTGAAGAACAAATACATTTTGTAGGTGGTATGTGGTATAATTTAAATACTAATTTTTAGAATGTTTTTCCAGTAAAAACTCTATAAAAAGTATAAATAGCAAAAAATATTGTAAAAGCATGTATAACCATAAAAACTTTATTAATATTTGACCATTTTTCTATTGCTTTATATTTTGGATTATTAATATATTTTTGAATATCATCATATAAAAATAAATTTAATAAAAATGAACAACTTAATAATAATAATGAAACCAATACCATACCACTAACATATAACTTACTTTTTCCTCTATAAAATCTAGAATATCCTAAAGCAGCAAATGAAACAGCAGTAGTTAATGCTACATTACGAATTGATGTTTGAAAATACATCATTAAGTCTCTAAAAGTTTCAAATTGCATTTTGTCTTGGTTATTGTCATTATCTTTATTTGTAATTATTTCTAAATTAGACATAATATATATATTATTTAGATTAAAAAAAATATTTATAATATAATTAAATTATTAATGACTTTCATAAATAATTTAATAATTAATAAAAATGTTATTCCATTAAAAAGCAATATTTTAATGTTAAATATTTTGAATAATACTAATTCTATTAATAATAATAAGAAATTTTATAATCCAATTATTGGTAGTAATTTAGGTATTCCATTGAATTTATTGCAATATATTTATATTAATACATATTATCAAGAAAATTTAATAACTCCCAAATTAGTTGCGTTACAATTTGCGATTGGAATATTTACGTATGGAAGTGATCGTTTAATTGATGCTTTACAATATTCTGATACTTCAAATTATAGCATAGATAAGATAGATTATTATAATTTCTTAAAAAAAAACAAAAATTTTAATATTTTTGTAATAACATTAAGTTATTTATATATAACTAGTTTGTTAATTAATAATCAAGAAACTTATCCAATATTATTTTTATTAACTTCTACATTGGGTTATAAAAATTTTAAAACAAATTATGGACAATTTAAAGCATTATATATTGGAATATTTTGGACAATTGGAACAGTTATTTTACCAAGTGTTTTAATAAGCCATAATTATGATATATTAAAAGAACCAACTATTATTTTACCAAGTATATTCAATTTATTTGCATCCAGTAATTTAATTGATATAAAAGATATAGAAGAAGATAAAGCAGAAAAAATATATACATTACCTGTTATATATGGAAGTAATTTTGCAATAGCTATTAGTCATATAAGTATAATTTTAGCAATATTATTATTTTATAATAATGAAAATTTTGATAATAATATTTATTTATCATTATTGTATGAAGCACAAAGTTTTGGAGGGTTTTTTTTAAATTTTAATAATAGTAATAATTAATTTAAAAAATAATGAATATTATATTTATTATGAATAGACCTTCTAGAAGCCGGAGCCCTATATTAGATTTTAATGAATATAAAAAAAAATTAATAGTTGAAACCAACAATTATTATCCAAATAATGTACCAATACTTTTCATAATTTTTGTTTCAATAAATATAACTGTTTTTATTGCTTATTTATGCAATAATATTATGCATTCTTGATTTCCAACAATCAATATTGACTTTTTTTGCAACATTATTGTCAAAATCTTTAGAAGCAAAATTTGCAATAATCACAATAAGTTCATTTGGTAAATTTATTCCTATTAAAGATTTAAAATAAAAATCATAACGTATATTCATACTAATAGAACGACGAAAACAAACCATACAACCATAATTTTCATCACCTATAACATTTGTTTTACATTTATTACAAGGATGCCAAGGACTCATTATATTATTACTTTTTTAATTAATAATATAATTTATAAAAATAATTTTAATCAATTTTATATTTAATCTACTTCATCAATATTTGGTCCGCTTGGCATATCAGATACATCTGGCATTCCTCCTGGCATTCCTCCTGGCATTCCTCCTCCTGAAGCCATCATTTTTTCTTGTAATGGCTTCATTGCTTCTTGGAATTCTTTTAATCTACTTTCATATTCTTCTTTTGATACCATTGTATTCGAATCTAACCAACTTGTAGATTCATCGATAATTTTAGTTAAATCGGTTTTCAATGTTTCATCAATTAATGATGCCAATTTTTCATCGCTTAATGTGGTTTTCATTTGATATACCATATTTTCATAACTATTACGTGCATCAATGGTTTGTTTAGCATTTTCATCCTCATCTTTAAATTTTTCTGCATCTGCTAACATTTTATCAATATCTTCTTTAGAAAGACGTCCTTTATCATTTGTTACTGTAATATTATCAGATTTACCAGTAGATTTTTCGCTTGCTGTAACTTTTAAAATACCATTTGCATCCAAATCATAACTGATTTCAATTTGCGGAACACCACGAGGCATTGGTGGTATTCCTTGTAATGTAAATTCACCTAATTTATTATTATTTTTTGTAAATTGACGTTCACCTTCGAATACTTGAATTGTAACAGCAGGTTGATTGTCTGCATATGTACTAAAAGTTTGAGATTTTGTTGTTGGAATTGTACTATTACGTTCAATAATTTTAGTCATAACTCCACCACTAGTTTCTACTCCAAGACTTAAAGGAGCAACATCAAGTAATAAAAGATCATCAATTTTTGAATCTTTTACACCAGAAAGTAAAGCAGCTTGAACTGCAGCACCATATGCAACTGCTTCATCCGGGTTAATAGATTTATTAACCGCTTTTCCATTAAAAAAATCACTTAATTGATTCTGTATTCTTGGAATACGAGTTGAACCACCTACTAATACAATTTCATTGATTAAAGATTTACTTACACCAGAATCTTTAATAACTTGTTCTACCGGATCAAATGTTTTTCTAAATAAATCACCACATAATTCTTCAAAACGAGCACGTGTAATTGAAGCAATATAATCAATACCTTCAAATAAACTATCAACTTCTAATGTTGCTTGTGTAGAAGAAGATAATGTTTTTTTTAAATTTTCACATGCAGTTTTTAAACGACTAACAGAACGTTTATTTTCACTTAAATCTTTTTTATGTTTTCTTTTAAAATCTTGAGTAAAATGATGAACTAAACGAGTATCAAAATCTTCTCCTCCTAGTCTTGTATCGCCTGCAGTTGCTTTAACCTCAAAAACACCTTCATCTATGCTTAATAGTGTTACATCAAAAGTACCACCACCCAGATCATAAATTAAAATATGTTTTTCTGTACTATCTTTAGTTTGGTCTAACCCATACGCAATTGCAGCTGCAGTTGGTTCATTGATAATTCGTAATACATTTAATCCAGCAATAGCACCTGCATCTTTAGTAGATTGGCGCTGTGAATCATTGAAATAAGCAGGAACAGTAATAACAGCACTATCTACTTTTTCACCTAAATAATCTTCTGCAATTGTTTTCATTTTTGTTAATATCATAGATGAGATTTCTTCTGGTTGAAAATCTTTCAACTCTCCTTTGTAATTTGCCTGAATAACTGGTTTATTATTTTTATCAATTACATTAAATGGAAAATGTTTAATATCACTTTGAGTACAAGAATCATTATAAATTCTACCAATCAGGCGTTTTGCATCATAAATAGTATTTTCTGGATTTTGAGATGCTTGATTTTTTGCCGCATTCCCAATTAAACGCTCACTATCGGTAAATGCTACATATGAAGGGGTTGTTCTCATACCTTGGTCATTTGCAATAATTTCACATTGACCATTTTTCCATACTCCAACACACGAATAAGTTGTACCTAAATCAATACCAATAGCAACCATATACAATAATTTATTTATGGTTATCTTTTTAAATAATTTTTAATAATTTATTTGTAGTTTAATAAAAATAAATTATTTTTTAATAGCATATATTATCATAATATAAAAATTACTAATTTTTTTATAGGTAAATATTTTAATTTATTTAATTATGACTTTGTTTCTCTTGCTAAATATATTTCTCTAGCAACAAATATGTTATTTAATTTAAGTTAAAATTTGAAATAATAATTATTATATAATAAAAATATATTAACAAATATTATATTAAAACTAATAATATGGAAAATAATTTACAAAACACTATTTTAGATAATTCTAATAATATTTTAGATTTAAATGCAATAGAAAATATTGTTATAAATAATGCTAATATAGTTATGCATAATAGTCAAGAAAAATTATTAAATTTAAATGAAATTGATTTACCTTTAGAAAGAAATATCCCATTTATTGTTCGTCAAAATGCTTTTAGAATTAATTGATTATTTATATTGAGCTTACTAGTGTAGCAGGTGTTCTAATATTAGTAATAATCATTTTTTTTGTTACATTATTTTCTTTTACGAAACTAAGTTCATTATCTTTTAATACTACGTGACCCATAGTATAACCATAATTTTTACTTAGATCTTCAATTACTTTTGAAGTACCATAATATGGATGATCTAAAATTGATTCTTTGAAATTATGACCGAGCATAATGCAAGGAGTTTCATTAATAAAACCAATATGATATTTATCTAAAACCAATGTAATCATTGATTCACAAGTCGTTGTTGTTGGTTCAATAATAGTATTCGGAAATACCCATTCATTTTTAATTTTAATTGGATGCCATGGTGTAATAATTAATCCATTTTTTAAATGAACCATTTCACGGAGTTTTGTAGTAATTAGTGTTTCAACAATAGTTACTACATTTGCAGTTACAAAATTACTATTTTCATCAATTGAACGAATTGAATCACCTTTTTTTAATTTTCTAATAGGAATTTTGCTACCATCTGCCATTGTAATTTTACAGTTATTATGAAAACAACCACCTCCAATATCATTAAAAGCAGACATTGAAACTTGTGGTGCCGGTGCTCCATTATAACCTCTTCCAGAATATGACGAATTTCTTAGTCCCAATGAAGGTGTTGGAGGTGGCATAGTATCAAAAATATCACTTGCTTTATCTACAATATTTTCAAAAATAGTTCCGCCAAATAGGCAAGATTCATCTTTAAAATTTGGTTTAATTTGTTGATTTAAAGAACGAGAAAGCTGGTCTAAATAAAATTCTCCCCATCGCTTAAAATATACCATATTACTTACTGCGAGTTTGATTTGACCATCATTTGAACCATCACCAATAAGATTTTTAATAAGACCCTGTGTTAAAATATCATTATTTCCACTTGTTTTTAGCAATTGTTCTAATTGGTTAAAAATACCCATTGCTTCGTCGTTTAAAATACAACGATTATAATTTAACATCTTTCTAATTCCATCTACAACATTGTAGCGATTAATATGAATATTTACATCATTATTAAAAGTTAAAGATTCGATATAAATATTATTTACATAATAATCTTCACTTTTATAAGATTGTCCTCCAATTTTATAAGTATAATAATAACTAAAATAATCTTCTAGTTCAGTATTTAATACAATATTTCTGGTTTGTCCAGTTTGAATAGTTCCAATATCATAAATTAATTCCCCATTAGTATCTTTTTGCATAGCATAATCCCCCATTAAAATATCTTTGTTTAATGCTTTTTTCTCAATAATATGTAATTGCATATTTAATGCAACAGTACTAAGAATTGTTCCAATAAAATTGCAAAATACTGTTGCAATTAAATTACCGTCCGGAATATGTCCATTTCCGCCATTTGCATATTTTGCCATATCATATAATAGTTCAGGTTTAAGATTATACCCAAATCCAAAAGTATAAATTGGACTTGTAAAATTCTTTGTTTTACGAAGACGTTTTAGTGTTTCAATTTCACCACGTGCGGGCGAAACATTTGGTTGTCCATCTGTCAACATAATAATTGCTCCATTACGCGACTTATCTTCACGTTCATCTAAAATTTTAATTGCTGTTTCAGTGGCACCCCAAATATTTGTTTGACCTCTGGGTTTAATAGTGTCAATTTTTGCTAGTGCAGTTGATTTGTTAATTTCTGTCATCATGATAAGATTAAATAAAATATCTACATTATTATCAAATACAATAACAGCTAATCTAGAATTTTTATCAAGAGTTTTGGCTACTGTTTTTGCGGAATGATTTACAATATCTTGAATACTAAAACCGGCTTCAATATTAGAACCTGTACTATCTTTTGCTTCAACAGGTGCTTGCATCGAACCAGAACGATCAATAACCAATACTATATCTTGAGATAGATGACCAAATTCTAGATCTTTTGGAAAAGATTCTTCATTAATACTGAAATTTAGCATAATTTGATTTTCATTATTTTTAAAAATGCCGTGGTCAATCTTAATATTAGATGTAGAAACTGATGCTGGTTTTTTATTGCTAGAAACTGTTCCAAATGCTCCAGCATGATATTTATCACATAAAAATCTAATTGAAGCATTTACTTTTAAATCATTAACACTCATTGGAGCGCGAGTTTGGGGTGAAATTCCTTTTTCATTTAACCAATGAACAATTGCGGAGCGTTCATATGTTTGACCATCATTTCCTTGAACAGGATCAGTCATAATATCTTGGGTAATAGGGCAAGTAATAGAATCAATAATAGCATTAATATCCATCGTTGAAGTCATATATGTTTTTGTTATGCAACAAATAATAATTATTTTTTTATAATCAATTTTTTTCTGCTTTAATTTTAATTTTAATTTTAATTATTTACTTGAAAATAAAAATAAATATAAAATTGATATAAAAATTTTAATGATTTTAATATATAACAAATCTATAGTAATTTATGGAATCTGTTTTAACAGAAAATAGTAACAATAATTTAGAAACAACTTATGTAAAAGAAGTTTATGAAGAAATTGCACCGCATTTTTCAAATACTCGTACTTATAAATGGTCTTGGGTAATAGATTTCTTAGATTCTTTAAAAACAGATTCTATTGTATATGATTTAGGGTGTGGAAATGGGCGAAATATGGATCATGGAAGTTTAAAATTTATTGGTATTGATAATTGTGAAAATTTTGTCTCTATTTGTAAAAATAAAAATTTAAGTGTGATTAATTCAAATATTACTAAAATTCCTTTAAATAATAATAGCGCTGATGCAATTATTTGTATTGCTGTATTTCATCATTTATCAAGTACAGAAAATAGAATTCAATCACTATTAGAAATGAAACGACTTGTTAAACCAGGTGGAAAAATTTTAATTTCTACTTGGTCTATTAATCAACCACAAAAAACACGACGTACTTTTAATAATTATGGTAATAATATTGTTTTATGGAATAGTTATGGTAAACTTTATGAACGTTATTATTATATTTTCAAATTAGATGAAATCAAAGAATTAATTAAAAGAGTTGGATTAATTATTTTAAATTATGATTATAGCTGCGGTAATGAAATTTTTACTTTAATGAAAATCTAAAAAAAAAATTATTTTTAAATTACTATTTTTCTAAAATTTGAATTAATTTATATACATTTTCAATATAATTTATATAATTTATTATATTTTTATAATCATTTTTTTCATTAAAGTTATTATAGAAATTATTTTCTTCTTTTAAAACCCATAAAAGTTGATGAAGTAAGAATTTATTATTAATAACGTACATATATTAATAATAAATTTTTTAATTTTATTATTGTTTTATAATTATTTTTATAAATTATAATAACTAAATTTTAGCGCAAACTTATACAAAAAACTATTACAGCTATTATACCAAATACAAAACCCAAATGAAATTTATATTGCATTTTTCTATATATTTTTAACCATTCAGTTATTTGTCTTTTATCTGATAAATGTAATAACATATAATCAGATTTAGGATATAATATATAAAATAAATAATTTGTAACAAAAACTATAGAACCAACCAAGCAAACTAATGACATATTATTAAAACGTATTTTTAATACTTTTTTCAATATAAATATTGTAAAAATTGCTAGTAAAATACCTAAACCATAACCCATATAATAAATAGTTTTACGTTCATTAATTATTTCTTCATAAATTTTTTTTTGTTTACTAGTTAAAACATTTAAAAAATTTGTTTTATCTTTTTTATCATTAGCACAAGATAATATTGTATATATATTTGCAATCAAAAATACCAAAGCAATTATACAAGTTGTCCCACAAAGCATAGTATTATATTTATATAATTAATAAATATAATTAATAAATATTAGTAATTATATTTATTAGTTATATTTATTAGTTATATTTATTATTTTTGTAAAAAATATTTTGTTTTATTATAAAATGTCTGCCGAAAATTTAGGAGCCGGAGAACAAGAAGCTTTAGTTAGTGCTCGTTTAGGTGACCTTCGTAAAAAAGTTAATGCTGATTCGTGGTCTGAAAATATGGAAGTTCTGATGAAACAGTGGGGGGAAAAAGCTGCTGGGTTACGTTTCATGCATTCTCATTCTGGTGGAGTATGGAAAAAATTCTCAAACCAATTAAGTATTACTGGTATTGTTGTAACAGGTCTTGCTTCTACTGTTTCATTAATTGCTACAAGCGTAAGCGATGATGATACAAAAAATGGAATTTTAATGGGCGTTGGTGGTGTTGGTTTACTTTCAACATTAATTCAATCTTTCAAAAAATTCTATAATGCTGAAGAAAAAGCCGCTGATCATGCCAGTATATCAAAACAATTTGGTTCTTTTTACAGATATATGGTTTTACAAATGGGTATGAGTCGGGAAGACCGCGATCCTGCAGATGTTTTAAGTGTATGGGCATTAAAAGAATACGAAAGATTACAACAAGAAGCTCCACCAATTGGTGGTTCATCTGTTGCATTATTTAAACAAAAATTTACCGATCCCGAGCAATGTATTCCAGATATTGCTGAAGATAAATTTGTAATTAAAGTATTTAAAAAACCATTAGCTATTACAGTAAATGAAGTTGAAATAGTTGAAGAAGAAACAGGTGCTGATGCTGTCTAAAAAATGAAATAATATTAAATTTATTATAAAAAATTAATATTATTTTTTTATTTAATAAAGATATTGTTTTCTGGTAAGCAATAAATTTTTTTAGTTTCTTTTAATTTTAATATTTTTTTTTATTATTTAATGTGCAATGTGGCATAAAATCCATATTTTTTAATAAATTTAATCCTTTTTGATTTTTCTTTTTTGTTAAAAATTTTGGTTTGTATGTATTATTTATATGAAATTTATTTGATTTTTGATTAAATCGTAATATTGAAGCAGGATAAATTGTTTCTCCTGTTAAAATTGCACCCGCGGAACAGGCCATATATAAACTATTATTATTTTTTAATTTATTAATTATTAATTTATCCATTTTTGATTTTTTAAGATGATAATTTAAATAAAAAGTATCACCACCTAATGCAATAATTATTTGACTATTGTTAATAGTTTCTTTAAATTTTTTTAAATTATTTTTACTTGAACAATCAATTAAAGTATAAGGAATATTTAATTTATGTAAATTCATAGATGTTACTTTTTTTATACAATCTTCATAAAGTTTGGTTCTTGAATTATTTATAAAACCATAACGAGCGGTAACTATTATTGCCATTTTTAGATTGTTGGTATTTTTAAATTTTTTGTTTATTATTTTTTTTGCATTATAAAGAAATTTATTATCTTTTTTGCAAGTAGAAAATAATAATAATTTTGGATTTTTATTTTTTGTTTTATTTTTATATTTTTTTTGTGTCTTTCTAGTTTTATTAACCATTAATATAAGAATTTATTTTTTTTTTATTCATTTTTTTATTCATTTTTTTATTCATTTTTTAAACGTGTTCTATTTATTCTTGCTTCAAGTGTAAATGTAAAATCTTCATTTATATCTGTATTAACAATATTACCATAATAGTCTATAATTTTAATATTAAAATTTAATAAGTTTATTAATCCATTATATTTTCGTATTGTATCTGTTCTGCTATTATTTGAAGTAAATTGTTCATTTACATAATAATTACTTTTTGATGATGCATTTGCTACATTTATTTTTCCTAAAATTTTGAATGTAGACATGTTATTATTTAAAAAAAGTTTGTGTGTTTCAATTATATTTGATTGATATTCATCAAAACAAAAAAATAATTCTCTGTTTCCAATATTACAAAAACTAAATGGTGATGTTATAATTGTGTTATATTGTGGATTATTAGAAGTACTACTTATAGAGTTATAATAAGTTGAAGATTTATTATAAACAAAACCCATTATTGTTGCTAATGAATAATATGGAACATAATGTGATGCAAAATCAATATTATAATATTTGAAACCAGTATTGCTTATATCATTATAGTTTAATTCAAATTTAATTTTTTTTGAATTATTATCTATAGAAAAATTCAGTGCTTTTATGAAATTTTCTCCACTTATATTTGTCACATCTATATAACTTTGTAATGTTTCATTTATATGTGTTATCAAATCTTTTGCTTCTTCATAATATCCATTATTTATTGTTAAAATATATGAAAAATCACAAATATTAGCATTATTATATTTTTTAATAGTTAATTTATTATTAAATTTTGCTTCACTTATAAGCAATGGTTTCTTTATGGTTAATGCTGCTAACTTTACTTGACTTACATTTGTTATTGGAGTTGATAATATAAAATCACTATTTGTGCTTGGAACGGGTGTTTCTAATGTTGAATTATTTTTTGCACGAAATAATGTATTAAAATGTAAATGATTATATAATTCATAATTTTCTACTATTTCTTTATTAATTTTTATATTATCTATTTTATTCTCTTCATCTACATTAAATAAAACTTCATTTAAATTAGAATTGCCTAATAATTCGCTATCATCTAGATCAGGATTATTATCTGGGTTGTTATCTAGATCGTCGGTTACAATATTATCTTCTACAAGATTAATATTTTTAATTGAATTATTTAAAGTATTTGTAGTTTCGCTTACGCTATTTAAATTCGCCATAGGTTCTATTAAAAAATTATTAGTATTATAATCATCATTAGTATTTGAAAAAATATCATTGTTTATATAATTATTTTCAATTGTAAAATCATTTAATAGTTTATTTTGAGCCGCAAAAAAAAATCTTCTAATATCATTATGTTGTGGTTCGTTGAAATAATTATTATTTAAAATTTCTATTTTTTCTATTATTTCTTCTTTTGATGGGTCGTTTAGTTCTAATAAATCTAATAAATCATCTATATTATAATCATCTATATTAGTATTGAAATTTGAATTATTCATAATTAATATAATAATATATTTATATTAATTATATTATTTGTATATTGTTTATTATATTATTTTCATTTTAGAAATATCTATATCTACATCTTTGGCTTTATCTTTATCTTTATCTTTATCTTTATCTACAAAGCATCTCTTATAAATTGAATTTAAAAATTCTTTATAATTAAATTTGTTATTATTATTGTTAATATTAATATGTTTTGGTAATCTTTGAATACCTTGACCACGTTTACAGTGGTTATGTGTTTTAAATAATAATTTTTCTAATTCTTTGATATTATTTTTTTCATCTTTTGAAAACTGTGATTTAGTTATATGTTTATTTGAACTATAAATAAAGCGATTATAATTATTATCACTATAAATTTTATATTTTTTTTTATCTTCTTTGGTTAGCTTATTATTAATAAATCCCAATCCTTCTATCTTATTTTTTGTATTATTCATTTCTATTACAATTATTTCTGTTTCTGGTAAGCAAGATTCACTTATTTTAATTGGAGTACCATAAATAGAACCTTTAAAATTATTATTATTTGACCAATCTTTATTTTCTTGTAATGTAATAGTATTAAAACGTGTTACAAAAATATCCATATTAATTTTAAATTTTTTACTTTCTTATTTGATTTATTCTTTTGTTTGGATTTCAATTTTTTTGTTATTTTTTAAATAATATAATTCTATATTAATTTCATTTTTATTTACTTTTTTTTGTTCTTCTATAATATTTTTAATAGTATTAATTTTTTCATTATTTTCTACTTCATTTAATATTATATTGTTAATTGAATATAAAAATTTATAATTTTCTATAATATCATATAATTCTAATGTAGATTTTTCTATATTAGCTTTTGATTTGATTGAGTTTATTACTATAAAATCATGTACCAAACTAATATTTAAATTTAAACTTTTATCAATTAAAGGAATAGTTAATGGCTTAATATTTTTTTTTTGTATAAATGCTATTTCATCTATTGTTTTATGAATATTTAATGTTTTATCTTGGAAAATATCTAATATTATATTTTCCACACTAGCACTTGGATAAGATTCTTTATATTTTTCTTTTAATTTTGAACGAATAGTATTTTTTAATTCTTTTGCTTCATTATTATATATTTCATTTATTACATCACTTAAATTTTCTTCTTTTATTAATAATAAATTATTATTATGTAAATAGATTTGGTAACTTTTTTCAATATAATTAAATGCTATTGCTTTGATTTCATCTACAATATTCATATTATAATAATTATTTTAATTACTTTATTATTTTATAATACTTTTAATATTTATTAACTAATTAAATATTAAACTATATATTAAAATATAATAAAATATATTATATTTTAATGAATAAATTATATAGTAGAACGAATAATTTTATTTTTTTTTTAATTAATTCTTTTATAGATTTTTTTATTTATTTAAAATATTTTGTATATTTTAATTTATTTTTATTTTCATTAACTACTAATTTAATTTATTATAAAACAACTTATAATATTAATAATGCATTAATAAAATCTTTGTATTATAGTATTAATTTAAATGGCTGTGTGTTAATAAAATTTGTTCAGTGGGTAATTATAAATATTGAATTATTAGAAGATGATAGTAATCGTTATATTTTAAATATGTTTAAAATATTTTATGAAAATTGTAGTATCCATAATTTGAATTATACAAAAAAAATGTTTTATAAAGAATTTGGTTATAAATTTGATGAAATATTAATTATTAATGAAGAATTTTCTGTTAAATCGGGTTCAATTGCACAAGTATATAAAGTTAAATTAAATACACATACTTTAAAACATGAAAATAATTTTTTACAAAATGAAGTTAATAATAGTATTAGTAATGTAAAAAGTTATGCATTGAAAGTTGTACATCCAGAAGTATATTATCAACTTTTTTTTCCAATTAATTTTATAAATAGCTATAAGTTTTTAGTGTCAAATATAAGTTTTTTAAAAAAATATGATACTATTTTTGATTTTAAAAGTTTTTTTTATAATTTAAAATTACAAGTTAATATGAATAATGAATATAAAAATATGCAATACTTTTATAATACTTATATTGATAATTCATTTATTGTTATACCAGAACCTATTGTAAGTAGTAAAAATTTATTGTTAATGGAATTTGTAGAAGGAGAATTTATGGAAAATATGGCAATAAGTGATTTTGAAAAACAAAAAATTTCTAGTTTATTAAATTTATTTTATAAAGATTGTTTTTTTTTTAATGAATATTTTCATAGTGATTTACATGATTCAAATTGGAAAGTAAAAAAATATAATGATTTTTATCAATTAATTATTTATGATTTTGGCTATATTGTTAAAAATGATATACAAGATTTAAGTAAAAAAACTATTAAAAATTTTGACTTAAATAATTCAGAAGGAATTGGAGAATCTATATATGAATCATGTATATGTAATAAAATTATAGATAAAGAAACTTTGGTAAATGATTATAAAAATTATATGATTAAAACTGTTCCATATAGTGATGATTGGTTGATTAAAACATATCAATTTTGTTATAAAAAAAAATTAATATTAAAACCTGCTTTTCTTGAATTATTTATTTCTAATATATTACTTAAGAAATATTTTCAAAAATATTTATTTAAGCTTATTTCTGATTTATATGATATTAATCATTTAATTAGAGTTAACTTAGTATATATTAATATATGTAAAAAATATAATATTTTTAAAAAATTACAAACTTATATTGAAAATAATTATTTAAATAATCAAATATTATTAAATTCTTATTTTTATGAAGATAATTATTTAGAAAATATAGAAATAGAAAATAAGAATAAAACTGTAGTTGAAGAAATTAGTATTTAAAATTTATATTTAATGAAAGCCTGTACCATTACATAAATTACATTTTTCATAACCAAAATTAAATCCATTATTAATATTATTATTTGTTATCCAACCCGAACCTTTGCAAACATGGCAAACACTAGATAAATCATTTATAATAATATGATTTAAATCTTTTTTTTTATAAAACGGTATTTTTTCTTCATAAAAATATTTTTGTTTTTTATTATATTTGATTTCATATGTGTCATCTAATAACAAATCAAACTTTTCTGTATTATATTTATAATTTTTTGCTACACTTAATGCTCTATAGTTATTTGGGTTGTTAACAAATTTAAATCCTCTAATCATAGTTATTAGTTTTATATATTCGAATTATTAATTTTAATATATAAAATTTATTATATCAATTTTTTTTTATATTGTATATAAAATTGATATAAAATATATACTTGTATATTAATGAACAAAAGCATTGAAGAAGCCACATTAATATATACTTCAACAATGGATGAAGTTATGAGTGATATTGATGTTAATTATCAAGAAAATTTTATTCCATATACTGATTTTAGTTTAAATGAAAACCAGAATGATACGCCTCAGGATATGTTTCATTATGAAATTGAAACTGCAATTGATAAAGGTGATATAAATATTATTAAAAATGCTATTAATGATTATGGTCATTTATTGGATAATTCTTATATTGTTTGGGCTAATCGCATTATGATTGAAATGTTGGAAGAACAAATGGAAGATATACAATTAAAATGTTTTTGATTTTGATCATTAAAAAAAATTATAATTTTTGTGAAATTTTTCTATTTTTATTTTTTCATTTTGAGAGAAATTGAAAAATGAATATATAAGATCATCCCTTTTCTCTCTACTAACATTTAATAAATTTGGAAATTTTTCTATTTTATTTATATTTGGTATAAACTGGAAAGCATAACGTTCCAAGTATCTCATTCTATAGTTTGTTGTAGAAAATAAAAATAATGCTGTTTTTGTTGAGAGAAAGGCTTGTATTTGTAGCAAGTCATTTTTATTATAATCTTTTTCTAAAATTATATAGTTATCTCTCGAACTTATTCCATATAATCCTGAAATATCATAATAAGGGAAACCATACATTTTATGTGCCATTATTAATTTAGGTTCATTGCTATATTGTTGTGCAATATTTGAATAATTTATTACTAATGTTGGATTATTTTTTGAGAGAACAGTAGTTTTTATATTGCTATGTATTGACTTCTCTCCAAATTCATCATTAAAAATAGAATTTTTTGAACTAGTAGATGATTTATATACTTTTAATGAACTATAAATATCTGTAAAATTTAATAGTTTATTTATTATATTTATACCATTTATCGGTATTGGAAAATCTGGTTTTAAATTATAATTTATAAACTTTTTATTTAAATCATCATATATATTTATTATTTTATTTGTAACATCTGTATTTTGTATTAAAAAATAACAAGTTGGTGTTTGTGCTTTATAATTAAATGCTTTTTGTGTTTGACTTGTTGAGAGACACACTAATTTTATTATTTTTTTATTTGTCAAAATATTATATAAACCTGCTTTATCTGGTTTTAACCATAATGAAGGTATTATACAAGCCAAAAATCCATCTGGTTTTAATAAAGTTAAACTTTTTTTTATAAACTCTACATATACTTGCTTTCCATCATCTGTTTTTTTTATTTTACTATTTGTTGGTGTTTTTAATTTTCCATTTATATTATATGGTGGATTTCCTACTATAAAATCAAAATTTGAATAATTGTTGTCTAATGCTAAAAAATCTTGCTCTATTATATTTGCATTTTCTGTAAATAAATTTTTTAATTCCTTTATATGGTCTGGATAGATTTCAACCATATATAACATATTTTCAATTATATGTTCTTTATTTGATAAATTATTATTAAGACGATTGAAAATATTAAGGCTAAATGCACCATTTCCAGCACCCATATCTAACCATTTTAAATTAGGATCTTTAAAATATTTTTCTGGTATTAAATCTAATATATTATTTACTAAATTATTTGGAGTATATATTATTCCATAATTTATACTATCTTCTTTATTTAAATTATTCATATTTATTAAACATTAATAATTTAAATAACTATAAAATAAAAAAAAAATAAATGTATTTATTTTATGATTTTGATAGCTAATAATTCTATAATGTTAATTCTAATGGCTCATAAATATTTTTTTGTTTTAATGTTTTATTTATTTTTTTACGTTCTTTGCTGTCTTTTTTTTGAATGTTTTTAATTTCTTTAATAATAAATTTTTCATTTTTAACAATTGACTCTACAATTGGAATATACCAAGGTCTAAAAATTTTACGATCTTCTGGTGTTTTTAAATCATCTATTTTCATCCATTTAATTTGTGTTTTTTCAAATAAACCATTATGATATCCGTCAATAGCATCTTTAAAATGTAATTCTGCAAAATTGTTTACATTATTAAAATATTTTGGCATTTGTTCATCATAATTTGTTTTAAAAATATATGTTGTATATCTATCAAAACAAATTGATAAAACCATATTTGGATTTACTATATTTTCTAGTTCTTCATTTACACCTAAAAACCCATTTAATTCTTCACCTCCTTCTCTAATAGCGGTTTCAAATGGTTTTTCTTTTTTATTTGGTGTCCCACCAAAATCACACCATAAATTATTTTTTCGTTCTTGACCCATTAGTAAAAATAAAACTCCTTTATGTAATGCCACTGGTAAAATTCCTGCCCCCATTTATCTATGTGTTACTTACTAAAATAATATAAAAAAAATTAATATCAATTTTTTATATTATTTTATTTATATGTTTTATATCTTTATTTAGATGTTTTATATCTTTATTTATATCAACTCTATTTAGTAATAAAAAATTTTCTTTATTTCTAACATGCTTTGAACTGTAAATTAAATTATTTTTCTTTTCTGATTCTTTTTTTTTTGCACGATTAGAATTATTACTATCTTTACTTGGCATTAAAAAATATTATAAGTTAATATTATATAATATTTTTTAATTTAATTTAATTTAATTTAATTTAATTTAATTTAATTTAATTTAATTTAATTTAATTTAATTTAATTTAATTTAATTTAATTTAATTTAATTTAATAGTTA